>JAEEGF012023364.1_pt1 | contig 48082 bp, 88 predicted proteins | sample 9134171 | NCBI WGS metagenome assembly JAEEGF01 (sample SAMN16246542, study PRJNA631951) | gut metagenome | biome: gut microbiome; feature: rumen; material: AP-attached | host: Bos | place: Iran: Karaj | collected 2018-10
AACCATACATCTCATTCAAAGCTTTAAGGATGAGTCCAATCACTGCTGAAGCTTCACAATTTCTGTCATTTGGTCCTTCATAGTAGCTTTGATGGTTTGATTTGTATTCTTTCTCCATTAAGTCTCTAAGGTCGCCATCTGAATAGTCACAGTTCTCAATGATGTCTTTTATGTGATTGACTGTTCCAGTTGCAAATGTTGGACGAGCTTTCATTATTGTGCCTTTTATTGACTTAAGAGCAGCTTTCAAGCTGTCTTGGTTTGCAGGATCTGACAAAAATGCTTTGAAGTCTTCCATTTCTGATGTTGTAGCTCTTTTTGGCTTAGCGTATCTTGAAATCCTTGCAGGCTCATTCAACAAAGCTGTAACCACAGAATCATCTTTTGGATAGTAAGGGTTCCAAAGACGAGTGACATCAATTTGCTTAACAATGTATTTTGGATCATGCCAATTGTTCTTAGCAACATCTTCATCATATTCTTGCCACCATTTTATCATGTCTTCTAGATTGAGGTTTCCCTTTTCAAGTTCATCAGCAATGAATTGTCCATAGTCTATTTTGCTGAAATATGTCTTTTCTTTTTCTTGATGTCCTTTTGTCTTTGTGTAAGAATGCACAGTAGTTGTTATTTCTTTTGGCTTATATCCAGCTTTGTCAATCAATATTTGCATTGGATATTTTGCTAATACTTCTACAGGATTTGCAGATTTCAAAGAATAACCAAATCTAGACTTCTTTGGCTTTGCATTCTTTTTCTTTTCATATGAATCTAGAATCTTTTGAAGCTCTTCTTTGTAGTTCTTTCTTTCTGCATTCCAAGACTCTTTGATTAAGTTATAAGACAAATAATCATTTATAGAAAGTTGTTCAAAATATTCTGTAAGTTTTTTCATTTTATATTAATATTTATTCAATAATTTATTTAAAAATAAAAAAAGAGGTTCAACTAAGTCAAACCTCTTTTAATATTTTGTAGCTACAAGTTATTAGATTACAACCTTACGGATTTCATCAATAACAGAAGCTGCATTGAACTCGTCCTTTGCAATAGCATCGAACATTGCATATCCATATCCGAAGAAATAATGGACATGATCACTCTTGATTGGCTGAGTACCATAAGCTGCCAAGTCTATAGAATAGATGTAAGGATTTACACCTGATCTTACATAGTTCTTGTAAGCTTCTCTCTGGTAACCGCTGTTGCACTCATTGTCTGACAAAATGAAGATTCTGTCATACTTCTTACCACTTGCATTAGCAAGGTTGAATGCAGAAGCTAAGTTAGTTCCACCCATGTTTTCATTACGGATAGATCTTGCAAGGTCAAATACACTTGAACGCAAGTTATAATTGACATACTTAGCAGAGCTACCAAATTCAATCAAGTCGGCATTAGTTGACTTCATAATCATTGCTGCAATCAAAGATGCCTTTGCTGAGCATGAAGATGAACCATAACTATAAGTACCATTTGTACGAATTGAAGTACTCATAGAACCTGAGCAGTCCATAATGACCAAGTTACTACCGGTCAAAAGCTCCTTCAAGTTAGCAACAGATCTTTCAATACCATCCTCAAGGGCTGACATTACTTGTCTCTGCTGATTTCCCTGAAGCTTAATGTCTCCACAAAGAACTGCCTCATAAGCAAGGTCAATCTGGTAAGGCATGATCTTACCTGCCTTCAAAAGCTGCTCATTAGAGACAAGAGCGCAAACTTTGTCGACAACTTCTTGACGTCCACCACAAAGGATGTTCCTCAAGTTACGGATTGCAGCCAAGATACCAAGACGACCATCATTAAGCAATGATTCCCAGTTGTCGTTCTTAGCTTCCTTCAAGACCTCTTCAGCCTTTTCCTTAGAAAGCTTACCTTCACGAACAGCTTGTGCAACTTCTTGACCTGCTTCTGACTGAGCAACTTCCCAAGTGTCAGCTGCAATCTTCTGACCCTTCATGATAGCATCAAGAGTCTTTACAGTCTTACCATTCTCATCAACGAAAGTTGCCTTTGAACGTTCTGGTGATGGGTGACACAAGTTAGAAAGGTCAATGATAGCCTTACGATACTTAAGCAACTGATAGTTGTCTAAGTTTTCGATAGCATTTGCGAAACCCTTCTTCATACCGTTAGTCAAAACAGTATTACCAATGGTCTCATAGACAGCTTTGATCTCAAGCATGTCATCTGGACGATAGATACATCCACCACCCTTAGCCTTCTTATTGAACAAAGAGTAGAAACGCTTTGTCCATTCCTGACCAGAGATAAAAGGTGCAAGAACTGCTGCAGCAACATGGTTGATGCTACGCATACCTTCACCAATGCAACGAGACCATACAATTGCTTGAGCAATGAAATATGGATCCTTTGCAGCAAGCTTCTCAATCAAATCTTGAAGCTCAGTCATTTGCTGCTTGTCAGAACGATAGAACTGATTCTCAAGCTTGAGAGTGTTCAACATAGAGACAAGATGCAATTCATCTTCTATAGCGTAACCACTATAGCCCTGACGGTTCTTAGCATCATATTCAGGGATTGCTGCTGATGCCTTAGCTGCTTCTGCTGAAGCTGGAATTGACTGCAAAGAGCTAGTCAAATCCGCATTTCTGTTTTTCTGAAATCTAGTCATAATAGTTTCGTATTACTTTTTTATTTGTTAAACATAAAAAGAAAATTTATCGTTTTTGTAAACGATGATTTTATAATATAGATTCAATATTTTCTAAATTTCAATAATTTTTTAATTTTTTTCTAAAAAAATTGTTTCTAATATGCATGAACAATAAGTTTCACTTGTATCAACACATTCAGAATTTGCAATTGTTTCATGAGTAATATTTTTTATTGAATACCCTAAATTCATAAGTTCTTCAAATTCTTTAACTTTTAATTTTTTATTAGTAGCAATATCTACCCAACTGCCATATCTTTGTTTTCCTTCAAATGTATATTTATCATCATTCCATTCAAAGTCAATATATCTTAGACGTTGAAGAACCTTTTTGTTCTGTAATTTATTCGTTATTTCCTCTATCATTTTTTACTAATATTAATATTGTGTGATCTAAATTACTTACATATCCACTTGCTGAACTACTTCTTGATGAAGAAACTTTTACATCTTCAATTTCCCATCCTTCTTCAATTAATTTATGTAATGAATAACATTTTCCTGTAACAATATCATTCCAGTGTGATTTACCATATTTAGCATCTATAGTAGTAGATACATAATCTGATCCTTCACAAATTCTTTCTAATACAAGTTTTTTGTTCATATTATGCTTCTTTTTCAATTATTACTGTTTCTATCCCAAATGCATATGATTTTGTTGAAGGTGCAAATGTCTGAGATATTGAAACAACTTTCCAACCATCTTGCATAAGTTTATTTAAACTTACTTTTGGATTATTATTGAAAATATTTTCCCAACTGTCATAAGAATTTATTCCTATACCACTTATTAAAGAACTTGAAGTATTTATTTCAATTATCCTTCTTAATATTTGCTGTATAGTCTTCTTATTGTTTTGTTTAGTTTCTTCAATCATTTGAAATATTCCTTTCTAATATTGCTGTTTCATATCCAAAATGCGCATCTTCTTTACTGCAAAAAGATTTTTCTATTGACTTTACAATCCAGCCTTCTTTTAGAAGTTGTTTAAGTGAATATACATTTCCATCCCATATGATTGGAGTCCAACTATCATCTCTGTATAATCTTACATCATCTTGACCTGTCCAATGTTTAGAAATATTTATTTTTATTGGGCGTTCGATGATCATTTGCTCAATTTTCTTGTTTTTTATTGACTTTACTTCTTCAATCATATTATAAAATATTTAATTGCCTTGCAGCACGCTTAAGCATAAGCAGCATATGGTTGTTGTAATAATCACAAGGATTATCTTTGCGAGTTTTCCAATCATATTCAGTATACACATCAAGTATGTATCTTACAATAGCTTGAGATCTTGACAAGCCAGCTGCACAATGCACAAAGAAGTTATCGCGCCCATTCAATATCTGCACATTAATCCAAGCAGCTAACAAGAATGCTTGCTCATAATTGAACATTTTCACGTCAAGATATCTTCCTTTTTCATCTTCTTTATAGAAATTGAACAGTTCATTAGACTCTTTGACTTGTCCATCTAAGTATAACTCTTCTGCAATGTCATAGTAATCTTTATCCCACCAGAATGGACGAACAATATCATCACAATCAATATTATAATTATTTGGAGTTCCAGATTTGAAATAATGTTCAAATCCTTCATTCCATGGAGAACAGATAGATACTGTAGAAAAGCTTTCAGCTGGTTCTTTCCAACCAAGACTTTTCATCAGCTCATCAAACATCTCTTGTGAGTAGCAATATAATATGTGTTTTTTCTTTTGCATCAATTAATTTCAACTATTGTAGAATTGAGGTATTTGACTTCAATGTCTTTTGTCAAAAGCAAAATATCTTTTGTGCAAGGGTAATGTTTCTTTCCATCAATGTCATCAATTATATACCAAGACCCATATTCTCCATCTTCATTTTTTTCTCTTGCAATATTTCGTTTCTCTTCCTCCTCAGGATAACCAAATCCTAAACCCACAATACCAGTTTTTAGTTTCTTTCTGCCGTTTTTGCATCTCATAATATAGATGACTCTATCGCCAGTTCGTAATCCTTCAGGATTCCAACCATCTATGCTTAAAAACTTTTTCATATTTATGATTTATTTGATTTCAGTAATTTCATACTTTTCATATGCTTCCTGAAGTTGTCGTCTTGCTTCTTTCAACAAGTTGTGTACTTCTTCAGGTGTCTCTTTTACATAAAAACCTTCATATAGACAGTCTTCCCATCCTGTATAATATTCTACATATGTCTTTCCATCATATACACGCACACGATTGAACTCATTTTCATCAAGCCATTCCTCTCCACCATCATCTAAAGCATGTAAGCAAATCATTCCTTTAATGCTAAGTTCAGGTTCAATTCTAATTTTATTTTCCATATTACTTGAAATTAATATTAATCTCTACCTTTCTTGGTTTATAAAAATCTTCAGTGATAAATCTTCCGTCATATAATGTATGTTCATTTCTGAAAAGGAAGCAATCCGTAATAGCCCAATCATTATCTCCTATTTGAGTTGACCATTCATCAATTGATTTCAAGTAATAAGGTTTTTTACTTGATAACAAAACTTGTGTTGGAAATTCATTAGGCTTCCAAGCAACAACCCAATATATTTTCTTTTTCATTGTTAAATATCCATGTTATTTAGTTTTTTCTGATTTTCTTTTTAAGTATTTTTCTGCAGCCCACATACCAACATAGCAACCAACAAAATTAGTGAATGCTTGAACTGTTATTGCTATCCAAAGATCAAACTCTGCAATGAACTTAATTACTACAGCTGAAAATGTATAACAAATACAATTGAAAAATGAAGCATTCAATTTTGAAGACTTAATAACCAATATGCTTCTAAATATATGAAGAAACACATTAATGAAAGATATTCCTATATAAATAAGTAACTGGTTTTCCATTACATTTGAACAGAATCAACAAAATCTTCAATATATGCTTCATCTTCAATTCTTTGATTTTTGATGCATTCATACATCTTTTTAACTAAAGCATGAGCGAAAAATTCATCTCTGCGACCTGATTCTACAAAATCTTCAATGTCTTTGATAACATTTGGTGTAATTTCTACTTTCATAGTATTATTTATTTATTGGTTTTATTTTCATAAATTCTCAAAGATTCTTCAAATCTCCAATCATTATAATCCATACCATTTACTAAGCAATCGCTATATGGTTCATATGTTTCATCATGATGATCTGTGTGGTTTGCCATAATTCTTAATTTTTTATATTCAATATTAAATAGAATCAAATTATTAAAAATTCAATTGTCATATAAAAAAAAGTTTACTATATTAAATAACGTTTAAATAATTTGTAAAAAATGAAAATAATAAGCAAATACAAAGATTTTTATGACTATATATGGATTGATAATGATCCTGATTTAATTTATGTAAGAAAAGAGAAAGTTTGTTTCTCTATGCCTGATATTGAGTCTTCTTATGACAAACATATAGGAGAAGGAGTAAAAACATATTGGGTATCTGGTGCTGGATATGTTGATATTATTGGATATACTTTTGGAATATATCCTTATATATATACTGTTCCAGCTATAAGTGTATCTACTGGAAATTATTCATATAAAATAAAGCTTTTGACAAAAGATGATATAGAGTTTCTTTCAATACTAAAAACAAAGAAAGAAATATATGAGTTTTTTGAGACAGTATATAATTCATTATTTAAAAATGATAATTATAAGCCAGAAATGGTTCTAAGTTATCCTCTTGATAAAAGACCTTACCAAGAAGCTATGAGGTTTTGTTGGAAAAAAGAGAATCCAGATATTTTCTTGAAAATTGAATCACCTATATTTGTATTATATGACAAAGATGTTCTTGGACAAACTTATAAATATCTTGGTGATATTGAATATTCTCAAAAATATATTAATCAAATTCAATTGATAAAGAATGCTCCAATCTATAAAGATCATTATAGTGGAAAAATTACTCCAAAACTTGTCACAAATATCTGCTTTAATAAATTAGGACTTTCTGTATATAAATATTGGTTTGATGAAATGAATAATGTATATTCAGATATTGAAAATTTTTTGATGACTTCAAAACTTGATCCAGAACCTATAATATCTAATGATGGAAAGATTATTGCTCATGGATTTGATTTAAAGACATCATTTAGAAATGTGAAATAATTATGTGTATATTTTGTGATATAAATAAAGAAAAGATAATTCATGAAGATCCATATTGGGTGTCTATATATGATGAGTTTCCTGTTAATAAAGGTCATATCCTTATAATTCCTAAAAGACATATAAACAATGTGACTGAACTAAATGGAAATGAGATGGCTTATTTCTTTTGTGCTTTATTGTTTGCAGAAAGTTTTATAAAAGAAAAGTTTAATTGTGATGGCTTTAATATTGGCATAAACCAAGGAAAAGCTGCTGGACAAACTGTTGAACATCTTCATATCCATGTTATACCAAGATATAATGGAGATATAGAAAATCCAAAAGGTGGTATAAGAGGAGTTATACCAGAAAAGAGGATTTACTAAATTTTATTATTAATAAATACATTGTTTAAATAATGGAAAATATTAATGAATATATTATAATGAAAGGGCAAGAATATAAACATCCAAAAAATTCTATGATTCATATGGTTCAAAATGAAGATGATAAAAATGCTGCATATGAAACTTATGATTTTACTGAATCAAAGGATAAATATAAAAAAGGATTTGTTTGTATTTCAAAAATGGGAGATAATAGCATTATTATCGAAGCAATAAATTCTGCAAAAGATTTAGCAAATCTTGTATTAGGAGATGATAATGCCTATGATTATCTAGATAAGATAGAATTATTCCATAAATATGAAACTAATGATGAAATCATAATCAGAATTTGGTAAAAATGAAATCATTAAATCAATATATAACTGAAAAAATCCACGAGCTTCCAAAAGGAGTTCGTGGTATTGTTGTATTTGATATTGATGATACATTATTGAAAGTAGACCCTAATTCTATACATTTATATAAAAAAGATCCTAATACAGGAAAAGAAATAGCATTGACAACTTCACAATTTGCTTTGGATCCTGATTCTACAGACCATAAAGATTGGTTTGATTATAGAGATTTTTATGATGAAGAAAAAGTATATCAATCAATAGTCAATGCAACACCAATGTTGAAAAACCTTAAACTAATGGATGCTTATATCAAAGCAGGTTATAAGTTTTGTTTTTTGACAGCACGTGGATGTGAAGATACAATAAAATCAGCTTTGAAAGAATTCCTTAGATATAAAGATGAAGATGGAAATCTAAGAGAACTAGAAAACATATTCAAAGATAAATATTCTCATGCTATAAATGATGAATATAAGAATTATCCAGGAAATACAGATGCAGAAAAGAAAGCAAATGTTCTAAGAGATATTTGCAAGAAATTTGATGAAGTTATTTTTGTTGATGATAATGTACAAAACCTTCAGCATGCAAGAGGATTAAAATTAGATAATTTAAAAGTATTACAAGCTTGGAAATAAATAATTAAAATGTTTTAACATTTTGCTCACTAATTTAATTAGTGGGCTTATTTATTTTAAATAATTAACAATTAATTTACTATATTCATATTCAATAAAAATATTTATTTAATTTATTTTGGATAATATAATAGAAAGTAAAAAGATAGATGTTAATGAATATGAAAACACTATAATTGGAAAATATCTCTCAATAATAGGTGAAGGAGATATGCAAAAAGGCATGTATAGAATATTTGATGCATGCAATAGCACTATTATTGAACTTAATGACAGATTCATAAAAATGATTAGAGATATTGAGGCTTTAGAAGATACAAATAAAATTTGGCCTCTTATAATTGAAAAATCTTTAGCAAAAAGATTAAATAATCATATACCATCAAGCATATTAAAATACAGATCTGGAAATCAAGGAAAACAAGAAAAAGACATACACTGTGATGGAATTGGAGAAAATGTATTTATAGTAGAATTATCGTTTTATGGATTAGATCCTAATGATCCAAAATCATATTCAATAGAAGTAAAGACAACTTATAATGGTCCTAGTTCAATAAACAATAGTGTACAATATGCTAAAGACCCAGAAATAGAAGGTGGTAAAATAAAAAAATCATTTTATATATTCATATATTATAATTTGCCTAACGAATATAATGATATAGTATTAAGAAGAATACAATTTGCCTTTCTTACACAAAGTGATTGGTATTATTTGAAAAAAGATGGTACAGAACAATCACATTCATATGTAAAGATCAAAGAACTAAGAAAATGTAAAAAACTAATTGATATTTTTAACCAATTTGACTAAATATGGAAAAAGTAAATATAATTCTTGGTAGATTTCAACCATTTACAGATGGTCATCTTAAAATGATTGAAGCAGGATATAGGGAAAATGGATTTCCAACTGTGATATTACAGATACCTAACAAAAAATTTGATGAAAGACATCCATTTTCAGATGAACTTATAAAAGAAGAAATAGACATGATTAGAAGCTCAGTAAAAAATACTATCATTGATCATTTCTATATTATAAATGCAGACATTGCCAAAATTGCTTCTATTTGTCATGAGCATGATTATGAACCTGTTTTATGGTTATGTGGTAGTGATAGATATGAAGCTTATTCAAAACAAGCTAACAATAAGAAATATAAATCAGATAATGATTTATTACCTGAATTCAAATGTTTTGAAATAAAAAGAGATGACGATGACATATCTGCTTCAAAAGTTAGAGAAGCTATAAAGAATGATGATTTCACAACATATATTGAAATGATGCCAGGAATATTCATGTGGTATACGAACATTTGGGACAAATTTAAAGAAGAACTTAAAAACTTAGAATAATGGGAGGACATGTATTTGAAATAAAATCAAGTTCTATTAAAAAAGAACATATCGATACAACATTAGATTGTTTCTTAAATGAATTAGAAAGAATATTTCCAAATTATATTTATTGTAGAATAAATTCTATAATTCTTGGATCAGCTGGTAAAAAAGATATTTCAGGAGATATTGATTTAGGTTTTGATGAAAAATATCTTGAAGATATCTCTATATGGGACATAGATAAAAATCATGTTAATGATCTTTTTACAAAATTCAAGAAAAGAGCAAGAACTGCTACTGATCATCAACTTATGAAAAGAGCAGTAATTACTGCAATAGCTGAAAAGATAAATGAAGAATCAGAATTTATTAATACTGATTTGAAACAATCTGGATCAGGTGTATTATATTGTCAATTTCCACAATATGATGAAGATTATAAGCAAAATGGATTATTAGTTCAAATAGACATAAACTTTGGAAAAATTGAATGGCTTAAGTTTGCATATTTCTCTGATATATATGAAGGAAACATAAAAGGACTTCATAGAACTCAACTTATGCTACATATGTTTGCTTATAAAGGATATGTGTTTAGTCATAATTATGGAGTTAAAAACAAAGAAACACAAGAGATTGTTGCTACAACTCCACAAGAAGCTATTGATTTTCTTAATAAACTATATAACATAAGTTTAACTGAAGATATTTTAAGGAATTATAATAAATTGCAAAAATATCTTCATGAACAATTATCTATAAATGTATTAAATGGAATATATGACATATATCTAAAAACATTAGATTCAACAAGATGTGATATTCCAGAAGATATGCAAGAATATTGGATAAAAAATCAAGAAAGACTTGGACTTACTGGAAAGTTTTTGCCTGAAACTTCTAACTTAATAAAATACCAAACATGTCAGGATCAATAGGAGCAAATAGGATTTTACGAGAAGATGTAAAACCTACTGTAAATAATTTTGAAAAGCTAATTCTAAATAACTTTCAAGGATATAAGAAGCTTGAAATAACTGGTTCTTATAATGCTGGAACTAAAAAAGATCATGGTGACATTGACTTATGTATTTGGATAGAATCTGACAAAGACATAAAAGAAGTAAAGAAACAATTCAAGACATATTTAGAAAGTTTATCTGATGAATTGACGCCAAAATTCAGATTAGGAAAGAATATAGGCAAAAAAGCACAAATGTATGGGAATATTGTGACTTGCCAATTCAATATAAATAATTCTAATGATCCAGTTCAAATTGACTGTATAATTGTGTTAAGTCCTGAAGAACTTCATTTCCAAAAGACATTCCTTAATCTTGATGCACAAACTCAGACTTTCATGACAGCTATTGTCAGGGTTGCACAGGATGATGTAAAACAAAATGCATATAAGTATTTCAACATAAATAACATTCATCATGTAAATAAAAATCAAGAGCTTGAATTTGTTTTATCTATGAGTGGTCTTTCTTTAAGAAAAGTCACATTAGATGAAAACATGAAGACTTTAGATAAAGAAGAGATATGGAGAACACAAAAATGGGATTATGTGAATTGGCTTGTTGAAGAGACTATAGACATGTCACCTATTTGGAAGACTTATGAAGAACTTTTGGATATAGCTGCAATCATATTCAAGGATGATGAACGTTCAAGAAGAAGAATGTGTGGAATCATGAAGTCAATGATCAATATTGGTCCTAGTGAAATTGGAACAGAAAAGGGAATAGCAAAACAAAAAGGCATAGATTTAGCATTTGAGAAGTTAAATGTAAACCAATAAAAAACACATAAAAATTTACTAACTAAAATATAAGAACAGAACTTTTTTAAAGTTCTGTTTTTATTTTTAATAAATAGTTTTTGTTAATTGATGAAGCAAATATTTGAATATATAATAAGTAAATCTAGTAAAGTATTGCATAAAGTATATAAAAATGATAAAATGTATGACTTTATTAAAATATTTCCAAATAAAAATGGAGAAAATGATTTAATATTAGATACATTAGATAAATTTTTATCTTTTAATTTAAATGATAGTTTTTTCATAGACTTGTTTATTTCATTAAATAATAAAGGTTGTAAATTTTATTATGATGATGATTGTGATTGTCAAAAACTTATTATAAAAGAATATAATAATAAAGAAAGAGGAATATATTATAAAGAACATTATTTAGAATATTTAATGTACAATAAAAGCAATGAAATATTAAAATTAGATTTTTATGATACTTATATAAGATTTGAATTTATTGATTGTAAAAATAATTCATCTGGTATAACTTATGAATCTAATAAATTCAAATTAAACCCTTATGAATCTTCAGGTGTACTTAATTATTATTCTCTAAATAATCAATCAAATAGATCTAAATTTAAAAATTTAATACATTATTTATATAACAGATGAAAACATTAAAACAACACATAAATGAAGAACTAAAAGACTATGACAGAGGTATAGTTGACATGCTAAAGTTCTTTGCAAAGAGTGCATCAGGATATCAACAATATTTATTTGACAAAAAAGCAAAAGATGCTGACTCAGTTGACATTGTTCAATTGTCTGAAGTGTTCACTCCTGAGGAGATTAAAGAAATAAAGAAGAGAGTGCATCCACAACCTAAGATGTGTTATGAGAATGCATGGAAGCTTATGGACAGATTCTATTATGAAGGCAAACATGAAATATTGTATTGTGAAGGCTATCTCAATTTCAAAGGTCTTCCAATTGAGCATGCATTTAATAAAGTTGATGGAAAATATGTTGACTGTACTGTTGAATTAGCTTTAGGAAATGATGTAAAAGATGACACTTATGTTGTTATTGGTGAATTTGATGAAGATACAGTTCGTGAAATCCTTTTAGAAAATGGATTCTATGGAAACATATATGACTCTATAGAACTTAAAAAGTTCAAAGAATTAAGTAAAAAAGATGTAGCATAATAAAATAAATAATTATGAAAAGATTATTAGAATATATTAATGAACAATTAGACTTAATGAATAAAAATGTCAAAGCTAAAGACATATTAGCTAAATTGTCTAAAACAGATCAATTACCAAGTTATGTCAAAAAGTTAAATATGATGTTGAAAGATAAAGATTGTGAATCAATATTAAATAAAGCTTTTGGAGATTATAAAGGTGATGATGGATATAACTTTGATGGAGAAATGATGGAATTATCAGTAAAGAATCTTCACCCAACACAAAATGAAATAGATGTTGACAAATCTTTAGGATTCCCATTTGACAACACAGATAATGCTAAGAAAAATATGGGTCAAGATTTTGCAGATAGTGACAGTCCATTAGTAAAAATGCCATTCCCACTTATCACTTTTGGCGAAGGTGATGAAAAATATATTATTGATGGACATCATAGATGGTCACAGGTATTTGCTTTTAATCCTTATGCTAAAATGGAATGTTTCCATTTAAGTGTAAAAGGTGGAAATGAAAAGCTTTCAGCAAATGATGTATTGAAAATATGTCAAGGATTTATAGCTGCAAAAGCTGCATCAATAAAGAAAAAAGAGTTAGGTTCAGCAAAAGCTGGAGAAGTAAATGCTTTGACTGATGATAAAAATAAAATATTAGAAAAAGTAAATTCTTATTGTGAAAAGAATGAAGATGCTGCAAAAATAATCAGATCAGCTGTTTCTAAATATTATGAAGACAGAGAAAAACAATTTAAGACTATTATGGATGCTGCTAAAGTAAAAGATGAAAATCAAAAAAAGATTAAAGACAGTTTAGATGAAGAAAAAGATTTTGATGGATTAGCAGCATATTTAAGCGCTAACTTATTAGTTTTACAAAGAATGAATACTAAATATGTAAAAATGGCAAGAGACAATTCTCGTAAAGTTATGCCTCAAACTGATACAGGTGGAGATAATCCAAAAGATAGCAAAACTGCTTTACCAGATAAAGAAGGATCAGCATTGAATAATATGGTAAATGGAAAAGTTGATCCAAAAGTTGTAAAAAAATAATTAAAAATATATAATGAAAAATTTAACACAATATATAAATGAATCTACTGAATCAATAGATGAAGGCTTATTTCAAAAGATAAAAAACCTTTTTAGATTAGAGACAACATTAGGAGATTTATCTGATGATAAAGATGTAAAGATAATTTCAGATAGAATAAAGAATGCTGGAAAAGACACTAAATCATTAGCTAAAGAAATAAAGAATGTATTTGATGAAGCTATTGAGAAGAAAGATGACAAAGGCAAACAAAAACATTTGACAGATAACTATGCTTATTATGTTGAGTTGTTGAATTTAGCTGGAAAACTTGCAAAAGATAGAAAAATCAAAAAAGACAATGATTTCAAGAAGTCTTCAGATGATTTCAGAAAATTACTTGAAGATGTAAAAGAAAAGGCTGATTTACCAGAAGCTCAAAAAGAAATAGAAGATGCAAAGAAAAAAGCTGGTACTGAAAAACCAAAAGAAAAAACAGATGAAACCCCTGTAAATACAGAAGTATCTCAAAAAACCGCTGAAAAAGTAGCTCCAAAAATTGCTAAAGATGAACATATACAAGCATTCTTGAAAACCATATTTTCACCTTCTAAAGTAAAAGAAAATAATTCTTTGATGGATTATATAGAAGATAATATGATCAATGAAGGATCAAATTTGTTTGCTAAGACATCAGATATGAAAGAAATGAAAGATTTCTGGACACTTAGAGAAAAAATGTTGAAAAGCAAGAAAAAAGATGAAGTTGCTGGAATATTTGGAAACTTGATAGGAAACTTAGCTGCTCTTGAATCTTATACAGGATTAAAGACATCAGAAATACTTGATGGAATAAAAGAGCTTTTGACAAGTGACAAATCTAAGAAAGCTCAAGATGCTTATAACCAAATAAAATCTGGATTAGGTAACTAATGATAAATATATATGAATATATATTAAATCGAAAACAAAAGGTATTCAAAGGATCATCTTTAGATATACTTGAAAAAAATTTAAAAAACAGTATCTTTAAAGATATGAAAAAAGAAGATTCTAATGGTTATCTAGAAGCAATATGTGATGTATTATTAGATCTTTATAATAGTGGATCTGAATACATAATTAATTCAGATGAAAATTTCAAAAATATTGATAAAAACTTTAAAGGATTTAGGATAAAATACAATGTAACAACATATTGTATAGAAATATATAATATTGAAAATCTTACTGCTATATACATTACATTTGATTCAATCAAAATATATTTATATACTATACCTGAAAACAGGAAAAATGAATTAACAAAAGAGAGAATGATAAAATCATTGGGAGAAGGAGCCAATCTTGGTATTGCTTATCAAAATGTATTTATTTCAAGGATTTCAGAAGAAAAAAACCTAAATGATTTTAAAGAAAAATTAAATAAATTAGTTTATAAATGATTCCATTAAAGAAATATATATTAGAAAATAGTTCTTCTTTCACTTTTATACCAACTAATGAATGGATGAAAGAAAAATTTAAAGAGTTCAATAGAACTCTTTTTGATAATCAATTGCCTAATTGTGAATTAGAAGCAACTAAAGATCCATCTAAATTAAAAAGACAATATTGTGGACTTTTTACTTTACAAACTGATTGGTATTATTGGACAGATCAGAAAAAAGCTAGAGGATATAGAATATATATAAAAGTAGGTAAAGGTTCTAAAGTAGCTGAGTCTATAGATGAACTAAAACCTACAATATATATGAACACAGCTGTCAAATATGAGACAGAAGAAAGAATGGAGTCAACTCTTATTCATGAAATGATTCATTTATATACTTTCAAAGATTGTTATTGTCCAATACAATGCCATGGAAAAGAATTCAAATCAATGTGTAAACTTTTAACTGCAAAAGGAGAAAGAATATATAATAAGAAATTTGTTTTGACAACATATTGTGATTTAGTTGATTTTGAATATGATGAAGAAACTATAAAAAAAGAAAAAGAAAAACTAAAAGGAAAAACAATGATCTCTATGCTATTAGAATTTGATGAAAATGAATTATTAAAGCATATGAGTGCTACAAAAGTATTAAAGAATAAATCAAGAATAATTTTATGCTTTGAAGAATATATTAATAAAATAGTCAATGAAGTAAAAGCAGAAGAAATAAAATATGGTTTAAAATCAATTATAATATCAAGAACAGCATTTGATAAATCTCCTAGTTTATTAGGAAAAATAAAAACTATGAGAAAATATTCAGGATATTATTATATTACTGATTTAGAAAACTTATATTCTAATATATTAGATGATGAAAATAAAGAAATACTATTTGAAAAGAATATATCAGAAGGAAAAATCAAAAACTTTATAAATAAAGTAAAAGACTTAATAAAAATGTTTATAAAGAAAGGAACTAATTTGTCAATAGATGATATTGATGATATATCTCAAATAGAATACCATAGATTAGATGAGACAGATTAATGAATATATAATAAGTAAATCAACAAAGATATATACTATCAAGGCTGATGATGATAATATAAGGCAAATAGTCAAAGATGAACTTGATAGATTAGGAAATGAAGCTGATTTAAACCATATTGATGTAAGTAAAGTGACAAATATGACAGGTTTATTTTCAGCAAAAAAAATTAATAATTTATGTCTTTTATATGATTATCCTAAATTAAATCCAAATATATCATCTTGGAATGTAAGCAATGTAAAAAATATGAGAGATATGTTTTATCGTTGTGAATGTTTTAATTGTAATATTTCTGAATGGGATGTAAGTAACGTAGAAGATATGCGATATATGTTTTATTATTGTGAATGCTTTAATTGTAATATTTCTAAATGGGATGTAAGCAATGTTATAGATATGTATGGGATGTTTTATGGATGTAAAAAATTCTATCAAAACCTACACAATTGGAATGCTGAAAATGTACAATCATATAGTTATATGTTTTCAGATAGAATGATAAACAAGAAAAAATATTGGCCGAAAGCCTTTCCTTGGGAATAATATGAAAACAATACTAGAATATATAATATCAAGTTCATCAAAACGTTATACTATAAAAGCTTATAACTATAACATAAGAAAAATTGTAGATGAAGAAATTGATAGATTAGGAAATGAAGCTGATTTAAACCATATTGATGTAAGTAATGTTACAGATATGTATCACCTTTTTTATCGTGATAATCTATTAAAAAAAATTTTTAAAACTATAAATCCAGACATATCAAAATGGAATGTAAGCAAAGTTAGAAATATGCAAAGTATGTTTGCTCTTTGTGAAAATTTTGATTGTGATATAAGTAAATGGGATGTAGGTAATGTTGAAGATATGCTTGGTATGTTTAATTGTTGCTTCAATTTTAACCAAGATATATCTAGTTGGCATGTTGATAAAGTAAAAGATATGGGATGTATGTTTCAACGTTGTGAAAAATTTAACCAAGATATATCAGGATGGAATGTTAGTAATGTTGAAAACATGGAATTAATGTTTTATAAATGTAAGAACTTTAATCAAGATATATCATCTTGGAATGTATCAAAAGTTGATAAAATGAGATATATGTTTAAAGGTTGTGAAAACTTTTATCAAGATTTACATAAATGGAATACTAATAATTATGTTGATTATAGTGGTTGTTTTGAAAATTGTCCAAATATGATGAGACAAGGAAAATATTGGCCACATAAATTTAATTGGATGTAATATGAAAAACTTAAAACAATTTATATTAGAACAAGAACAATTAAGTGATGTCAAAACTAAATGGCATCCAGAAGAAGGTTTATTTTTAAAAAAGGATCCAGAGTATATTGCAAATTATTTGATAAAAAACTCAAAGGACTTTAAACAAGCAATGTCAAGACTTGTGTTCTATATGAACCGTGCAGGTGAGAATCTTGAGAACAAGACAGTCTTGAACAAAGCTAAAGAGATAATACACAATAAAGCAGAAGAAAAAAATAAATAATATATAATATGAAATCACTAATTAAATTTATTAAAGAATCATATATAAATTTTGATTATAAATATGAAGAGTGTTATGATGATCTTAACAATATGATAGATTATTGTATAAATATATATGGAGTTGATGATTATGAACAATTAGGAGGACTAAATTGTTGGGATTTGACATGGTGTTTTTCTTCTTATGCTAAAAGAATTTTAAATTATAAAGATGATGTAGAATGTATAATTTTTGGTAAAGGAAGTCATTATTGTCCAATGCTTACAACAAAAAATGGAACAAAATATATTATTGACTTTACAGCACCTTTACAAAAACATTTTGATGAAGTAGCAACAAAATATAAAAAGAATATAAAGACTAATGATAATTTGCCTGAAACAAAAATTATCTTAGCAAAAGATATACATTCAATCATAAATAATATAGAAATTGAAAATGAATCAGATTTAGATGATTTATTTAATGAAATATTTTCAAAAGTTTAATAAAAATATTTGTACACTAAAACAAAAGAAGCATATCAATTATTTTAATATTATTTATATATGTTTCAGAATATGACATACATTACTTTTTGATTGTAAATAAATAAAAAAAAATATTTAATAATTATGAAAACTATTAGTTTATTTATAAATGAATCTTTAAATAAAAAAGTTGTAAAAAATAATATATTAATTGATAAAGATATTCAAGATAAAATTCTTAATGGTACATTAGATAATGAAAGTGCTTGTGATATTTTAGATCAATATAATGCTGATTATGATAATTATGAAGCAGAAGGATATGATGGAGATATTGACCAATTATCTTTAGATGTTAATTTTAAAGATTTTATAAATGGAGAATTAAAAGGTAGTATTAGTGATGACATTAGTACTCAATTAGATATTCTTGGTGTTGACCAATGGTATTTTGGACTTTTATGTATATGTAATAATATGATGAGATAAATTAAAAAAAATGATATAAAATTATGAAAAACTTAAAAGATTATATTTTTGAAACATCAAAAGAAAAGGCTGAGTCTGCATTAGCAGCAGCAGTTAAAGATATAAAAGAATTAACTGATCAATTTGCACAATCAAAATTTAAAGATGAAAATATACTTGCTAAATTACAAAAACGAGCTCGTCAAGTTGATGTGTTTAAAGACTATATTGAAGATTTAAATAATAGTACTGTTGAATTATTTTCATCATCAGTTAAAAAGATATTAGATAAATATAAAGATGGAATTAAATTATCAAATGGATCAATATTTAAGCCATTATTTGTTTTAACTAGTGGAGAACATACACAGTGGGGTAAAAAATATGATTTTGGTCCACAAAAATGGGATAATGCTATAGAATTAACTTTTAAATATTTAACTGTAATTGGATTAAATTCAGATTATAGTAAAGAGAAAAAGACTTTGTCAAAAGTTGGTGCAGATACATCATCTATTGAAGCAATAGAACAAGAATATGAAAAAATAAATCAAGAACTTAAAGATGATTTAAGTAAAGTTTTAGGATTAAAATATAGTAGTATAAGTACTAATAGAAAAAATTATAATAATCCATATAATACTATTGTAATGTTCTTCAAGATTGAAGATAATATTGATGTTGAAAAAATATCTAAATTATTGCCTGGTTATCAAAATATAAAAAGAGGTCCTGTAAAATATGATAGAGGTCGTGGTACAGATGATTATGGACGTTTTGTAGATATATATAAAACAAAAGAATTAGAACAAAATCTTAATTAAAATTAAAATAATATATGAAAGACATTAAAAATTATATTTTAGAATATAAAGGTGAACATGACAATAGTCAAGTATATGATGACCTTTATGCAGATGTTGAAAAACATTTAGATAGATGGGGCGCTACTCCTGTTTATGGATGGAAAGGCGATAAAGGAATTGCTTTTGGTGTAACAAAAGGAAAAAACGTTAAGAAAGATGACTGGATTGTTATTCTTTATAATAGAGCACATGATGACTTAACTATCACTTTATCTCCTTGGGGAACTGATGATATAAATGAAGCTCGTGACTTTAGAGATATGGTATATGCTGGTCAAGAGCCTATGGTAATAGATGAATTGCTTGGATTATAAAAATAATTAAAATAGTATGAAAAACATTAAAGAAAAATTGAATGAGAATATTATAGATGATCAAAAAATTGATGAAGGAGCTCTTGATTATCAAGTAAAAAAAATGACAAAAGCACAAGTACCATATTCTATTATAAATATATTACAAAATGTAGGTGCTGGTGAAAAATATGTTCATTTTGATGATTTTATTGATATTATATGTAAAATCTATGAAGAAAAATAAAATGGATAACAAAAATGCTGAAGCTAAGCTTCAGCATTTTCTTTTTTGTTAAATTCAACATGTTCAGGAATTATCTTAAATGAATTTGCGAATTCTTCATGTCCAAATTGCCTCAATACATGTTGTAATTCATGAACAGTATATATGTAATCATTAAACTTGTCTCCAATCTTTACATTGAATGTTTCTTTGTAAATTATTATGTCTTTATAATAGAATCCAACTCCATTTACACTTTCAACTTCTTCAAACCCATTGTCTAATAATATCTGGGCATTAAGAAATATAGGATATATGATTTCTATAGGTGCTGTGTTATAATGATCAAGGAAATCCATGTAATAGTTCACAGAACCATTTATCACATTGAACTCAAACACAGTAGCACCAATCTTAAGTTCTTCTCCACAAACAATTATCTTGTCTTTAAACTGCAATTCTTCAATTTTCATTATTCATTGTCAATTTAATTTATTAAAAATAACGTTCATATAAAAATATATTAGGAATTAAATAAATCAATTCTAGGATGTTTTTATTTAAAAAATATATTTGCTATAATTTTCATATTAAAAATCTATTAGAATTAAAATATTATATCAAAATTTAAGTTTTTATAATATTATTATATTTGATTTTTCTTCCTTTTTATCTTTATTAATATAAATTATATCTACAGCTTTTTCCTTTTCATATTTATGCTCATGTTTAACATCATAAAAATATTGATCTAATTCAATTACTTTTGATAAAAAGAATTTAGCTGGTTCTTCTTCAAAAAAGAATACTGTAGTTCCATATCCTCCAAAACATTTATTTCCATATTTTTCTTGTGTTTCATCATATGGATGTGGTCTTTTTGAACCATCTGATTTTTTTAAATGAGTTTTCCAAAAATTTTCATCGCTAACATCACTTCCAGCCCACCATTTTATATCTTCCCAAAATAAAAATTTTTTTACTTGAATGATATATGCTTTAGGATAAAAATTATCTCTATATCTATAATTTATTTTTTTAAGAATACGATATTGAGTCATTATTTTAAGTTCTTAATGCAATATTCATAAAGTTTCTCATCAACATCAACAGCTTTGCTTGCTCTTAAGTTGACATGTCTTCCGTAATACTTGTCATTTGTTACAATAACATCATCATTACGGAACATGATTCCTGGAATAAATTTACCCCACATATGTATGCCATTATCAACAATAATATCTAGAGAATTATCTCCTATAAGTGTGTTTTTATCATTATATGGATCTTTAACAACATCGAGCTTGAAATTGTGACATGGTTTATAGTCGCCAACATTGTAACTCCAATGCATATTTTCAATTGGCAAAGTTCTTAGAACTTCTTTATACATGTCAAGCAATTCTTGTCCTTCTACATTTCTCCAGATGTTTGGGCTTTTATCAAAACCATATTTTCCAGGTGTAAAGCCACCACCATCTGCAAAATACATGTCATGAGTCCATTTTTCTACTTCTTTCTTTGCTTTTTCATTTGCTTCTAATACGTGGTTGACATGTTTCAAAGAAATATATTTTGGATCATTTACTAAGCAGATGTCTTTTTCATCAAATCCAAATTTGTCTTTTATTGCATAATAACAACATAGTTTACAAATGTCCCCAAAATATACATACTTGTCTTCGTTACAATTTTCATTCCAAAACTTTTTATACAGTTCTACAAACTGATCTCTTGTATATCCAAGATAATGCTTGCAGCAAAGATACGCATATAATTGGTCATGATAACGGAAGTTTCTGTGTTCAGGATCATTAAAGAACTGAGGATGCTGATTGAAACTTACATTTTCAATAGTAGCATGTTCTAAGAAATAATCAATAATTCTTTTTGTTATTTCTGGATTGTCAATGACCTTTCTTTCACTTTCAAAAATATGAGAAATAATCTTGTGATGAATTTCTTCAATCTCCCATGACTCACCATTTACAGGCAAAAGTTTCTTTTTATTTACATAGGCTAATGCTTCATCAATTGAGTTGAATGAAGTCTTAATTCCTTCACCAACAAACTTAAACTCAATAGTATCTTGTTTTGTTTCCATTGTTATTTAGTGTTTCTGCACATGCCTAATGACATCTGCTGGTTCTCAATTATCTTACTGACTTCTTCAAAACTGATAGGGCGGAAGTCATTGTTGTCTACACCAACATCATATTGAGTAGTGAACAAGTTGACAAGTCTTTGATGATCAAGTCCAGTGTCTGTATATGGAGATGAATGTACATGACCAAATAATTGCCAAGTTGCAGTCAATCCCTTCCAAGCACCAGCAAATGTAAGCAATGGATAGTGATTGAGAATAATGTTTTTGTCACTAATTTTGATTGACATTTGTTGTGTCATCTCTTCAAATCTCCACTTATGCTGATCAGTAATTCGTCTCCAGTCATGATTACCAATAACAAGATAAATCTTGCCATGTAATTGTTCAAGAATCTCTTTGATACGTTTGTTTGAGTCAAATGCAACATCTCCAAGGTGAAACACAATTCCATCTTCAGGGACTTTCTCATTCCAACGTCTAATCAATTCTGCATCATGTTCTTCTATATTTGCAAATGGACGCTTGCAATATTTCAAGATATTTTCATGTCCAAAGTGTGTGTCACTTGTAAAGAATATATTTTTAGCTTCTTCTAAACTCCATTCATATTTACGTTCACTCATAATTTCAAAATTAAAATTTCTTTCTTAAGTTTTTCAATCTTATCTGTAAGCTTATTTATGTCATTAAATATCTTATTCTCTTTCTTCACAAAGCTTTCAATTTTCTTTTCATCTTTTTTGATGAGTCCAAGACTTTCTAAGTATTCACAATCATCTACACTTATTCCATATACAATAGAATAAAACTTTGGTTTGTCATAACAAGAAAACTTGATTTTAGAGCTCTTTTCAAAAATTTTGTCTTTATTAAAATAGAAACCATCTGTATATAAACTACATTTCACTTTATTGAATTTACTTACAAGTTCTTCAATTGTGTACTTGTTTGTAACATCATCTTCATTAGTAGTCTCTAACATAAATTCAACAAACAAACCATTGTTTTTTAGTTTGTTATTTAGATTGTCACGTTTCTCTGTTGCTTCGTTGAGAGCTTCATTAGCTTTCATCAATTCATATATTTTGCTTTCAATCTTTTTGCCACAGAATGGACAATACTTAATTTTTATATATGAGTCTTTACATTGCATTGCAGGTTCATTGTCACAGTCTAAACCACAGTCTTCATAATAACAGTCAGATGCTGAACGGTAAGATCCATCAGCTGACAAAATCAATGCATTGCCATAAATATATAAGTCACTCCAAATATGCAAACCTCTATATTGTCCGTATGATATATTCATACTGTCTGCATTGTCATAAGAGGCCAGTTCTTTTTTCAGATTATTACAATACTTACACATTATTTACTGTTTTTATATTCTATTAGTTTATAGAATTTCTTATCTTCTGGATTTTCTTTAAAGTATTCATCAGCACATTCTTTACAACAAAATGAAAGATATTTCATTGCAAAATTACCATTTTTATTTTGCAACCACATTTCATCGGCTAATTGACTAATTGACTTAAAACGATATATAAAATAGTTTTTTGACATTGATTTTATAGTACTATCAAACGAACCAAGGCAAATTTCTCCACACCAATCACATTCTAATATAAATCTTTTACTTATCATTTCATTTAAAACTTATAATTGAACATGTATTCTTGAAGAAGAAATTCATGTTTTACTTTAGGATATTTCATTATCTCTTTTGCAATGAGATTTGGATCTTCAAAAGTATCTGTCTCATAATGCTTGTTTGCCTCATTTTCCCAAGTATAATAAGTGCGGTATAAAAGTTCATAACCACGCATCAATTGCCTATCATAGTCTTCATTTTTATATCTGACAGTTTCATATACTCCATTTTCTTTGAAGATAGCTTCAATAGATTTTACAATCTCTTCTTCATTTCTTGAATCATTGAATTCTAATTCTGGCAAAGCATTTTTAAGAATGAACATCAACAAATATATATCATATTTATTTCTAATTTCAATAGTGAATTGGATTTGTTCTTTATCTGGATCATATCCTTCATATACCCAATCATCATGAAATCCTTCACAATAACAAGAAGGAATATTTTCTTTTAATCCATCAGATATGATTTCTTCAGGAATAAGTCCTTTTTTAATAGGTTTAGGAAGCTTTATACTTACTTTCCAATCATAAAAATTATCACGTGCAATAATAGCAATACCATTTCTCATAACTAACCCATATACAGGTAGATTAATTGATTTTGAGGTATGTGAAGAAACATTGAAAACTAAAACACCACCCAATAAGTTACCAATAATATCTCGCATAAAGTTATTTTGGCTATATGCATCTTTTTGCCAAAGCATTTTATCAGAAATATTCCATTTCCTATTATGTTTTAATATATAAGTATTCATTTTTATTTATTATTAGATTTTTCTCTTTTATTAGTTTTATTTTTATAGAACACATAAAAATGTTCAGAATAATTATCCATTGAACAAGTTATTGAAATAATTTCTATGTTTGGATGTGTATTAAGAAATACAGTAACTGCTGTAGAAGAACTACACCGTTCTACTTCATATCTATTGTTTCTTTCTATGTTTTTTGTTTCATATGATTTTACAGATGCTATCATCATTATTTTTCTTTTTTAGAAGTATTATATTTCTTAAAAATCGCACAAAACAAATCTTTACGAGCGTAACAAAAACTGACTAATTCATAGTCTTCTTTATGTCTATTAAGAAATTCAGTAATTTGGTTTGAAAACTCAAATTCTTCACAAACATAAGTGAAATCTTCTTTTTTATTTAATTGTTCAATCATTGTTTATATTTTTTATATATATTCTTTATATACAGCGCAATAGTTTTTATTATATATTGAATCAGAAACTTTATCAAAATTTATGAATTCATATTGAGGATTTTCATTGAACCAATCACATAAGTCTTGTATACTATTGAAAAACTTATAATAAAGTGTGCTTCTTTTTTTATTAATAGTAGTTTCTTGAATCATATTAATTCATTTTAAGCAGCCATTCATAAATTTCTTTCCAATCTGTTTCTGGTTCAAAACCAAATTTGTCATCAATACCAACATTGAAATAAGGTTTTTCTCTGAAACTCATTGAACGCACTTTAGTTTCTGTAGTTTCTTCAAATGGATTTCCATTGATAGCATCAAAATATATTTTATGCTTATCTAATACATTAATATAACTATTTATGTATATATTATCAGTTGATGTCCAAAGAATTAATTTAATGTCTTTTTCTTCTGATAATAACTTTAATACTTTCTCAGCATAAGGATAAAACTCATATTTCTCTTCTACATCATATGAAGGCTTAAAAATAGTACCATGTAAATCAATCATTACATAAATACAATTCCAATTTTTTTCTTCTTTTTTTTGCAGAGAATTTTCAAATACTTTTATTATATCCATAATTATATTTTATTTCATCAAAAAATAGAATCAAAAATATAAAAATTCAATTATTTTTTAATCGCTTGATTTCTTTTCTTATATTTTTCAGAAGATTTTTATATTCTGTTTCTTGTTTTTGAAGATTTTCAAGTTTCTTTTCAATACAAATATTCTTATAAGATTCTAAAGCATTGTTATTACAAACCCATCCGATTGGCATATATACACTACAACAATAACTTTCACCCATACAATAGTCTTCATAATAAAAATCAAGACAATTGTCTTCAACACCCATAAATTTAGTTATTTTGCCTCTATTGTCATTATAATCGGTATCCCAATCCATATCAATATCAACACCAAAATCTTTTGCAATACAATAAAATTGCTTGATTATAGGCTCACAAATCTTTATAAGCTCTTCTTGAGCTTTTTTTGATCTACTTTTTGAGTCTGACTCAAAATCACTGATCAATTCTAATATTTTCAAATATATTTCATTATTATACATTTGTTCAGAATTTTTTAAATAAATATATATTTTCTCATATTAATAAGTTTCATTCTTATATTCATCAGCTAACTCCCAGTTTCCTTCATCATAAACATTTTCAACAACATATTTATATTTTTCACCTGTCACATCAACATCACCACCTTGCCATGATGACTGGATGTCTAATGTGAACCATCCACCATCTTTTGTACGTACAGCCCAAAGATTATTCTTATCATATTTTGGACAAGAAATCTCAACAAATGCGTCTGTCTCTTCGGCAATCAACCAATCATGTTTTTTCACAGAATCTTTCCAAACATCATAAAGTGAAACCTCATATTCGGTATATGGTGAATCTTTAAGGAAATTTGTATACTTCCTTAAAGTGAACTTGATAGCTTTAGCTTCCTTTATTGTCTTAATTATACGTTCACATCTACAGATATAATGTCTACTTGGAGAAGACTTGCCATCATCCCAGAAATGATATTCCTTGCCAACTTCAGGAATTGGTTTTAAATTATTCTTGATTGTTTTTTTCATTTTTTATACTTTCTTTTTGTCTATAAAAAACATAAAAATAGCCAACATGATCTGCAACCATACTGATTATATCAATATTAGGATGTTTAGTGAGCCAATCAGCCATGTCTGATTCATGATTTTCAAAATGATATTGTACTTTATTATTCATGATTTCTTGATTTCATCAATAACTTTCCAAAGCATTAACCAAGCATCATTATATGCTTGTTGTTTATATCTAACAGCAGCTTCTTCCATAGCAAATTTATGTTCTCTGAAAAAAGCTATGTCTTGATATATTTGATTTTCTTTGTCTTGTAAATCTTTTTCTAATTGTTCTAACTTTTCAATTACTTGTTTTTTATTCATTTTTATTCCAGGACTTCACACATTTCAATTGAAACCATACTATCATCTTCTTCAAAAGTATAACAAATTCTTTTGATAGTTGATTTCTTGTCTTTTGAAGGAACTTCCATATAATCTATGCCTTTGATTGTATTTACCTTCAAATGACTTTTAAATGGTTTACCAGAAAGTTTTCTAACTTTCTTTCCAATGCTAGAAGTAATATTTTTATTTTCCATTGTTAAACTTTATTTGAACTTCTGATAACTTCAATAATGCCTGAAACCATCCAGATGATAATAACTGCAAGACTTCCAAATCCAATATAAGTTGCCATAATATTTAAATTTTAATGTTTACAATGATATATAGAAACAACTTATTGAAAATTCAAATTTCATTGTCTATTTGAATGTTTTTTAGTTTTCTACGTTGTTTTAATCTTTCTCTTTTATTGTTCATTGATTTTGTTTCATAAGCATTCCACCAATTAGAACCTTGTGAATGTTGAATATCTGTTTTATGTTTAATGTAATCATCAAGATCATTCCCCCAAGCATGTACAACTTCTTTACAAAGTTTCATTCTTTTTCTGTACTCTTTTTGTGCAGATTCTATTCTTTCAGTTCTTGTTCTCATATCTTTTTTCCTTTAAATAGATGTTTGTTCACATCTCTATAATTATTGCATATCTCATCAGTGATTATCTCACAAGCTGTGGTCTCATCAACTGGGTCAGCAATATACCAATTTTCTCCAAGTAAGTGATCACATAACCTATGTATACAAGCACTTAACTTGTTATATTTCATTTTATATAATTCTTCATTAGAAATGGGTTTATTATTTATGTCTTTTTTATGCACCATAACATTATTAATATAGAAAAAGAAAGAGCCATAATTTATTTATGACTCTTTCAACAACAATAAAACCTAAATAAAATGAAACCTTAATCTATGTATTCTTTGTAGAACATCTCATAATGACCATTATCTTTAAGAAATAAACTTATAATCTCATATTTTTCAGGTTCTTTTCCTAATGAAGTTATGAATCTCTCCATATTTTCTGCAGAATATTCCCAGTCATAACGGCAAACATAACATCTTTTTTTAGGAGTATCTTCCTGAATTGTTTTGAGTTGTTCAATCATTCTTAATAATACTTATTTTCAGGTTGTTCAACTGGACCATCAGTTCCATAGACATTACGATATTTCACAAAGTCTTCAGTCTTGATTTTGACGATAAGACGTTTGCCTTGACGATTCAATAAACCACAATCTGTACGAAGTACAAGACCTTCCTCAACAAGATTTGGATTAGCCCACATACCGGTGACAATGCCTTTACGAACTACTTCAACAGCTTCATCGATAGTAAGATAACCATAGAATGGAACAATGTTAGCTCCAAGCTTATTAGCAATCTCATCACGAGCTTCGGTGTTAAGATAGATGTCATCGACTTGCATGTTTCCCTTATGGTATTTGCAAGACACTTTTGCATCAAATACACGGAAATCAACACCATCTTTGATATAGTTGCCACCCTTCTGAATACCTAAACCATAGCCTTCACCATAGATGGTGTAAAGATTAGGAATAGCTTCATAGTTTGGAGTTTCGCCATCATCATAAGTCCATTTATGATCGACCCATTCAGACTCAAGAATTTCTTTCTTTAAACCAAGCGCGGTAAGAACTTTGTCTTCTGGGAAATTATCTTGCATGAACTTTAACATTTTAGGTGAAATCTGAGCATTGTCAGTCTTACCTTTGTATTCAACATTGAAACGAACACCAATCACAGTATCAGGATTGCCACCATTCCAAATAGGTTCTTTAGAGACTTCAATACGTATATTTGTGCCGTCAATCTTGATTTCAGCTCTCCACTTCAAACCGCGAAGATATTCAAATTCTGGTTCAGTGAAACCATCATAAGGCATAATGACGTTCTTAGCATCACGCATAAAAATGGTGTTGATTTTCTGATAAGTGTTTGGTGATCTTTTAATTTTTCCAGTACTCATTGCTTTAATTTTTTAAATTTGTTTGTTACTTAATTGTTGCTTCCTTAGTTCAGTGACAGAACAAATTCTCTTAAAGTGCTATACAATATTATTATAGTATTCTTTTTTCAAAAATTCAATGTTTGATTGAAAGTTTTATTTCACCATGTTTGTAGTCAACAAAACCAAATGTTTTATAGTAGTCTCTTAGTTTGTCATTCAAAGGCAAAGTAGTGATGCTCTTTACTTTTGGGTACAAAGTCTCAACATAATCAACTAGCATTTTGAACCAATTTTTAGTCGTCACTGTTGAATTCTTCTCAGCAACTACAAGTTCAAGATGGTTTCTTACGGGTTTGTGCACTAATTGGAGGAAACAAAGTTTGCCATCCTCATATCCTGCAATCCAAAGGTAATCCTTGTCATTAATGTAATATAGTTCATTATAGTCAGTGTCAAAATAGATTTCACCGTTCTTTTCAATAACCTCTTTGGAGTTTTCAATACATTCATGAAGCAAGTCCCAATTCTTTTTATGTCTGAAAATCTCCTCGATGGCATTATATGTTTCAATTGGCTTAAATGTTACCATTTTGTATTGTTTTGATGTTACAATACTATATAGAAACATTCTGTTTCAAATTCAATTTGAAATAGAATTTTATTTCATAAAATTCAAATAAATAGAACAGAAAATTTAAGTTTATCTATGAACAATGTCAACAATGTCAGACTTCTTTACAATTTTTAGGTTTGTCTTTCCAGTGATGCTTTCGTGGTCAACATATTCAATTACATATGATTGTGGTGTCTCATTGTTTATTTCACCAATCAAGCAATGGAAATGGCCATTTTCTCTATATATGACTCTAACCGACATTAATTTTGCAATTCTTAATTGTCAAACTCAATTGCATGAATCATTTGGTTTATTGCATATTCAGAATATCCTTCTTCGCGAAGTTCATCTGCATAATCCTCTAACATTACATCTCTTGTTATTGGATCCAAATGTTTCAAAGCCTCATTATCAAATTCAAAAATCATATTTTGCATTCTTCTAATAATGGCTCAACATTATTTATATCAAGGTCTTCAAATGACAAGGTAAGTCTTTTGTCATACTTCCCATTATTGAATATACCAATGACAGGTTTCATAAAATAACGATTATGAGCCTCGTGGATGTTCTTTGCACATTCTTTGATGACTTCTGAGATCTTTTCGGACTCTACAATCTCAAACAAAATGTCATACTTTTTGGACAGATTCTGTGCACATTTGTCATCTAATGTCAAATGTCCTGACACAATGTCATCTACTCTGCAAAGGATAGGAAACATGAAAGTCTCACCTTTGTAAATGTCATTATTGTCTTTTGTTATGTTGATAATGTAATACATAGTTTAACACATTACAGTAAGTCAATTTTCAGATAATTAATATAGTCTTGTTTATGTTCTTTTTCAATAAGTCCTCTTTTGATGAATGAGTCAACAATCCATTCAAACTCTTCAGGAAGATACTTTTTTCTCAACCTTTTCCAATCTGACTGTTCAATCCTAAGGTTTCGTTCATCACACAATTGAGTGCCAAAGTCTTTCTGGAAATTTGACTTTTGGATTTCTTTGACTCTTTTCCTTTGCTCAATCTTCTGTTTTTCTTCATATGCAGCTTTAAGGCTTTCTACATACTCATCCATGGCTTTCTCATCATTGAATGCGTGGACTGGGAAAACTGCTACTTTGTAGTCATCATCACGTTCACCACGAAATATAGTGTCATAAACAAAATAGACGTGATCAGGATCATCTGGAAAGACAGTCCATTCAATTTCATAAAGTTTGCCATCTCCAGTCAATCCAAACTGTTCTCTATAATAGTCACACTCATTGAATGCTAAATCATTGAAGTTGTCAGGCAATGGCTCTGAAGGGACTCCAACATATTTTTTACTAAATTCTTCAGGAGAAATCTTTCCCAACTTAAGTTGTTTTCTAGCGTCTTCAAGTGCACTGCACTTCAACAAATATTCATCGTATTCCATTATACAAATATTTTTTTCAAATTTTACCAATCAAATGTTACACAACAATGCTTTCCAAAATTGTCAATGATGTTTCTTTGGAAACTACGTTTCTCATATACATACTCCCCAGAACGTTTTCCACTTGGATAGATGTATTCATATTTGTTGTTGCAGTAGTCTCTTTTATATCTTAGAAGTTCTGCTTTAGTCCAAACAAAATACCCAATCTTTCCTTCATCATAGTCTTTATAGAACTTACTGTTAAGCCCCTTTCTTTGATAGCCAACTTCCTCATAATAAAGGACTTTTATCTTTTTCTTGTAAAGAGGGACTTTATTAAGATCAATTTTTATAAGATGCTCTGCAATAACGGCATCATATTTGTCCCAATCATATATGTCGCCATTTTCATCTTTACCGATTTTGAAGTCTTCTACTTTAGGGTATTCTCCAGCAGAATTTGGCCATAAGTCCATGAAACTGCCTTCTTTACCATAAGACTCACCTTCCCATTGGCATTCATTTATGTCTATGCCAGTTTCATTTTTGTATTTGTCCCAATCATACCAATCTTCAACAACTTCATCTTCAAACTTTTTAGTCCATGCTGGGAAGTTGTTCTTGTAGTTTCCGTCATCATCAATAAGACGGAAATAGTCTTTTTTCTTTTCTTTGACTATTTTGCATACTGTTATATCTAATCCCATAATTATTGCTTTTGATATTGTTTGTCAATTCTTTCAATATAGTCTAATGGAGAATGGCCTGGTTCTAATGTGACAATGTTCTCAAATCCATTCTCTTCAGTGATTAGCGATTCTGACTCTTTGACAGACCCTTTATATTTGTCACCGTAGTCACCCTCGAGCTTTTTAGTAGCAGGATTAATGTCTCCCCATTCAGTATGTGTCCCATTATCTAATGGCTCTACATAATACTTTCGACCAGTTTTAAGACTTGTAACAATAAATCTTCCAGTCTTATCACTGTCTACTAAAAAATTTTTAATTGCTTCTTTATTCATTCCCAAATTTCTTTCTTTTCTAAATAACCTTTACCTTTACATGTCTTACATGTTTCATATTCATAATGGCCATCAACATGTCCAATGTCATAATTATCAAATGGTTCTATCCATTTTCCTCGAAAATATTTTTTACCATTGCAAGCAGGACAAATTTTACGTCTTCCATCTTCGAACATTTGAAGTTCTTCTTCATACTTTTTACAAGCATTATAATCATAAAATTTAGTTCCATCTTTGGCTATATAAACTTCTTTTATTTGTGTTTCAGTCTTTATTTCCATGATTATACATCTATTTTGATTTTTCTTAATCTATTTAACAATTCTTTTCCTGTTCTAATTATTTCTTCAGCTTGTTTCTTATCAAATAAATAAAAAACATTAGAAGGTTTCATATATAACTCATAAAATGAATTTGCTATTATTTTTTCTTCTAATGTAGTCATTACCAGTCAAAAGTTACAACACATTTATCTTGTTCAAAATTATCTATGATACTTCTTTGGAAGTTAAGTTTAGGATAAATCATTTTTCCAGATTTTTCACCATTAGGATAAACATATTCATATGCCCTATTACAATATTCTTTTTTATATCTTTGAAGCTCTTTCTTATCCCAAACGAAATATCCTATTTTTCCATTTTCATAGTCTTCATAGAATTTTTCATTAAGTCCTTTACGTTGATATCCAACTTCAGTATAATATAGAACTTTTATTTCTTTGTCATATACAGGCACTTTTTCAAGATCAATCTTTATAGTATGTTCTTTACGTACTTCATCATATTTGTCCCAATCATATTTTGGACCATTTTCATCTTCTCCAATTTTAAAATTCTCTATAACAGGATATTCACCATATTCAAGTGGCCAAACCTCCATGAAACTTCCATTTTCATTATAAGACTCTCCAAGCCATCTACAATTATTTATATCTATACCGGTATCTTCTTTGAATTTTTTCCAATCATACCATTTTTCAGTAACAGTAGATTCAAATTGTTTAGTCCATTCTGGAAATCTATTTCTATAATTTCCTTCATCATCAATAAGAGAAAAATAATATAGATCTTCTTCTTTTTTTGGTTTTACTATTTTGCAAACACTAATATCTAGTCCCATGTTTATTAATTTTTATATGTTTCTTTTCTAAATTTTTTTATTTGTTCTTCTGTTATTTCACCATTTTGATATTGAAATTCCATAGCAAGAGCTCTCAAAGCTCTTTTTATGTATTGAATATCTTTTACATCACTATTTGGATCTCCAGAATTTGGACCCATTCCAATCCTAATATCATTAAAATTATGTTCAAAAACTTTTCCACCAATCATACTTAATGAAATGTCGCCATCCCAACCAGTATTAATATAAAGCCTATTATTTGTTCCATTAAGATCTTTAAGAAAAAAACTCATTTTATATTTCCTTTTTCTTTTTTTGGTTCAGATTTTATAAGAGATTTATTTTCATAAAAAACATAAAAATATTCTTTGTCATTATCCTTTGTAGCACACATCCCAATAATATCAATATCTTTTTTATGACCATCAAGCCAAGTTGCCATAGCAAATTCTGATTTTTCAAAATGATAACTCACCATATTTAATTTTTATTCAAAATAACTTAATGCCTCATAGTTAAAACGCACAAATGGAATTGACCAATCAGCTTGTGATTGTAAAATCTCAGACCATTGATCTAAAGGAGTATTGTTTTCAATAAGAGTTCTAATCCTATCACAAAACAATTCTTGTTGAGATGCAATTAATTCATCTGTAGCTCCTTGTTCACGTTGTTCCATTATCGCTTCTCTCATGTTCGAAATAAACATTGAAGTAAAGAAACCTTGTAATCCATACCTATCTGCAAACTCTGATGCATAACAAAATATACCAATTACAGGTCGATTCCTTAACCATTCAACATGTTCACTACCAACAGCAAAACCAGTTTGACTTACATTAAGCAATCCTCTTGGAGTACCATGACCAAGCAGCATAACAGGCTCATTTCCTGTTATACGTAAAAGCCTCTTGATATTACTCTTGCCTCTATTATAAGATACAGTAATTCCATTAAGTCCTTCATAAATCCTCGAAAGACTTGCAGCATCCTGTGAACCGTTATCAATATGAATTATAATCATTTATTCTAAAATTTTTGAAATATCAAACTTTTCTCTTGAATAAGCTATAGTGTAAGAACCATCAGCGCATTCCATCTGCCAGCGACCATCTTTCCATTCATTAAGCACTGTATAAATACCTGGGAATCCACAACGAATTGTCAAGTACCACCCATCTTCCTTTGGAGTTATTTTTCCAGGCTTGAAATCATTTTCTGCATGGTCAAACTTAAAAATAGTCTTTTCATAAGTTTGCATTTTTTCAAGAATTCTTTTTGTCTCATTTATAGTTTCATCAAAATTCGTTGCCATATTTTTTAATTTGTTTCTTCAAATCTTTAAGTTCTTGTAACCAATTTGCAATTTTTAGATATCCAATGCTTTCTATTTCATGTTTATGTGATTTTGCATGTTTTCTATAATATTTTATTGCATAATTTATTGAAAACATTTTGTCAAAATCTTTTTCTTCTTGTTTATGGATATGATCTAACATAATCCCTGCAAAATTCATACCACCTGCTGTATATTCATCTTTATTTGCAGTATTATAAAAAGTCTCATATTGATTAATCATTTCATAATAGAAATCATCTAAAGTGACATAATTATTCAAGTCTAACAATTCAGGATGATTTTGTGAAATAAAATCAAAAACTTTTTTCTGTCTTTTGGTATTGAATTTAATTTCCATATTATAAATATTTTACAATTATATATAGAAACAAAAAGCAATAAATTCAAAATAAAAAAAGACTTCTAATGAAGTCTTTTCTAAAAATATATATTATAAAAAAAAATAAAAATTATCTTCTTCCTCTATTTGATGAACCATTAGATCTTCCTCTATTTATATTACTATTTCTACTTGAATTTGTAGAAGAATTTCTTGGAGATGAAGATCTATTATAAGAAGGATTATTTCTTACTGGTGATTGTGAATTTCTAGGAATATTATAGTTTGTATTAGATCTTCTATCATAATTATTATTTGTACGTGAATTATTAGAAGGTCTTGAAACAGTAGATGATTGTCTATTAGAATTTGATGGTCTTGACATAGAACCATTTCCATTGTTTGATCCTCCACTATTTATTCTACCAGACATTGAACCAGCTGTGTTACTAGGTCTTTGTCTTACTGTAGCTTTAGGAGCATTATAATTATGATTATTTAAGCTATTGTTATAAGCCCAATATGAATTTCCGAAGTTATGATGTGGATTATGATGAAATGGTTTGTGATGTGGATGATTCCAATGGTGATGCCAATTATGATGATAACCATACCAATGATATCTATAATAAGGTCTCCAATTCCAATAATAATTATTATAATACCAATAATGAGGATAAATATATGGATATGAATAAATTATAACATCACCTATAACATAAGTATATTGATAATTAAATCCAACATACCATTCAGGATAATAGTCAATATAAGTGACTGTCATGTGTGGTCTTTCTATATAAGACACTTCTTCATATGTTGCACATGATGTGAACATGAACAACATTACCAATGCAGCAATTAATGATTTTATGTGTTTCATAATATTGTCCATTTTTTTAAATAATAATTATTTTATGAAATATACATTAAGATAATTATCATGTTCTGCAATATTTAATATTTTATAATCTGAATTATTTAATATAAAATCTAATAAAGCTTTTACTCTATTCCAATCATTAAATTTAGCTTCATATTTATCTTTTGTGATATTTCCATTCCAATCTGTTCCAAAATATCCTTGATGAATTTTATAAAAATCTTCCCAACTTTTTTCAGATATACCAAATGGTTTTAATATATTTGATGGATAATGCGTACCATAAGAAGAAAATGTTATTCTTTCAATAGAATGTATTTCATCATTTTTTATCTTAATCATAATTTATCTTGTTATAAAATGATATCTAAATGATTTTTCATCTTCACTTACACACAATAAATCAAATTCAGAATTGTTAATAATGTCTTCAATTAGATTTTGAATTTTTTCTTTTGAAAAACCAATATCCATAGATTTTTCAGGTTTAATAAATTCACTATGATAACCAAAGTTTTCAAATAAATAATCATGTGAAATAGAAGTAGTTTCTAAAAAGCTAATCATTCTATACTTTCTTTTTTCTGAAGTTTGTGTAATCATTTTTTCTTAAGGTATTTCTTATCTAATATTTTCTTTGCATATGCTAATGTGACTTTTATGTCTTTTTTATCTCCACTTGGAGAATCAAACATTATTTTAGTCATCAAATCTTCCATTATTCCTCTTAATCCACGAGCACCTATTTTATTTTCAATAGTTCTTTCAACAATATAATCATATACTTTTTCATCAAAAGTAAGATTAATACCATCAAGCATCATAAGTTTCTGGTATTGTTTAACTAAAGAATTTTTTGGTTCAACTAATATTCTTTTTAATGCTTTCTTATCAAGATGATCCATATAAGTAATCACAGGAAGTCTTCCTATAATCTCTGGAATCATCCCAAAAGCTTTTAAATCAAGTGGAGATATATTCTCTAATGGATTATCTTGATTGTAGTCAGGATTGTCTCTATTTTCATTATTGAAACCTAATGCATGTATATTCAATCTTCCTTCAATCTTCTTCTCAATGCCATCAAATGCTCCACCGCAAATAAACAAAATATCTTTTGTATTAACAGGAATCATCTTTTGATCAGGATGTTTTCTACCTCCATTAGGTGGAACTAACACTACACTGCCTTCTAACAGCTTAAGCAAACCTTGTTGGACACCTTCACCTGAAACATCTCTTGTGATAGATGGGTTGTCTCCTTTACGAGCAATCTTATCAATCTCATCAATAAAGACAATTCCATGCTCTGCTTTTTCTACATCATAGTCAGCGACTTGCAAAAGACGTGTAAGAATAGACTCAACATCTTCACCGACATAACCAGATTCTGTAAGTACTGTTGAATCAACTATACAGAATGGAACATCTAAAAGTTTAGCAATAGTTCTTGCAATATAAGTATTATGAGAAAGAATACCATTAGTATAATATCTATGATTAGAATTTTCAGATAATTGAAAATCATACATATTTTCATCTGAATCATGATAATGTTTTACAATAACTTCTGATAATCCTTTATCAGTAATTATCATATCACCTTCACAAATATCTTTTACAAAAGTTTCTTTATATCCATTTTTAAAAACTATATGATTATCTGCACAACATAATCTATATCCATTATTTGTCCATATTTCAATTACATCATATTTTATAGTTTTATGAAGTGCTTCTATTTCAACAAAACCATTATCTGTCAAAATTTCAAAATCAGAAATATCCCAAGTATTTATAAATTTTTCCATTATTATCTTTTTTTACACTTTAAATTAATATAGAAAAAATAATGATTTATTTAAAAAAAAGAAGAGCTTTATTAAAAAGCTCTCTTTTATTATTTATAATTGTTTTGAGTATTATTCATCTAAAGAGAAATTAGGATCAGCTTTAATGAATAAAAAGTTCTTTTTCTTTACTCTTTTTTCAATTTCATTATAACTGTGTTCATCTCTACCGTTATTTGAAATTAATATAAATAATCCATTAGCCTCATCTAATATCTTTATTATTTCATTTACACCAATAGTTCCAAATTCACCATCAGTAATAATTACATTCAAGAAATCTGCTAAACTATGTTCATGTATATATCTTACATATTCTTCTAAATCTAATGTATTCATACCTTCTGACCAAGGTTTTCTACCTTCGATTTTTTTGACATGTGAAGAAATTGAATAATAATCGCATTCAGTTTTATCAACAACTCTTTCAGTTCTATATTGTTTTTCAATCATTTCTCCAATTTCAAATGCACAATCCCAAGCATGAGTTACTCTTGAATCTTTACTGCTTAAAGAACCCATTGAACCAGAAGTATCAACATATATTGACATTGTAAGACTAATTTTGTTTTCTTTAAGTTTTTCACCCTTCTTTATAAATTGACCTGGTACAAATGCTCCAGAACCTCTATGAGGTCTTTCATAAGTTTGTTCATAATCATATTTGAATTTATGAACTATGTTTTTAAAATACTTATTGACTTGTCTTTTAAAAGTTGGGTACCATCCTTCTTTTCCCTTTGAAGAAAACATTGTAAGACCAGATCTTTGTCTTTTATCTTTTTTCATATCTTCAAAAGAACCTTTACATGTATCTAAGAAATCTGATAATGGACCAGTTAATGTTTCATTTTTTGCTTTATTTATAGCTTCTCTTGCTATTTCTTTTGGTTTCCATTCTGGTTCATTACTATCAACATTAGTTGGATCATCTGTAGGTTTTGCCTTTTGAAATCCGTCATTACCATTATCTCCATTATCTTTAGGATTTTTCTTAGGAGTATGTTTTTTAATATCTTCATCAGAAGCTCCAGCCTTTTTAGCTGCATCTTTTGCCTTTTTAGCTGCATCTTTTGCTTGTTTTGTAAAATCTTCAACATCTTTTAAAGAATTTTCATCTTTATCAAGACCGTCATCATCGCTTCCATTTTTATTATTTCCTTTATCACCTTTATTTCCTTTATTTCCTGTATCATCACTATCATTACCTTTATTTGAAGGATTTGGTGCATCATCAGTATCATCATCTCCAGAATCTCCACTTGAGCTAGATGAGCTAGATGAGCTAGATGAGCTAGATGAGCTAGATGAGCTAGATGAGCTAGATGAGCTAGAAGAATCTGAAGAATTAGAAGAAGATGAGCTAGATGAGCTTGAAGAACTAGATTTACTTAAAGAACTAGCTTTTGCATTATCTGCTGCCTTTTGTGCTTCATTAGCAGCTTGTTTAGCTTCATCAGCAGCTTTTTGTTTATCAGAAGCATCTGAATCACCATTAGATTTAGCTTTATCAGCAGCTTCTTGAGCAGCATCAGCTGCGGCTTTAGCTTCATTTGCAGCTTCTTGAGCAGCATCAGCTAATTGTTTTTTCTGATTTTCATTATTTGGATCAGTTACATTAACTGTTGGATTATTCTGCTTTGGATTTTTAGTAGGAGGATTTTGCTTAGGATTATTTGGATTTACAGGAATAATCAATCTTGGATCTATAGGACCAGATGGAGGTGGTGGAGGAGGTGTTCCACCTGTTGTAGGACCATGTAATTGCTTTTGAATTTCAGCTATAGCATCAGCATATCCTCTATCAAATTCTGATGAATTATTTTCATTTATATAATTATTTATATTCATGCTTATTCTTTATAGTTTTATTTTTCCATTTTTAAAATCTTCAATGGCTTTATTCCATCCAGCTATATAATCATCAGACATTGGAGGTGGATCTCCGCCAGGAGGTGGTGGAGGACCATCAGGACCCTTCTTCCAGTTTTTAGCTTTATTTCCTAACTTATCTATAATCTTTTTATAAAGACTATATTGTGTATCTTCTTTTGGATTATATACTACATCAAAATCATTTTCAATAGTTTCTGCTGTAATTAATCCTTGTGGAATTTTTAATTTGAATTTACTATTTAAAAATTCATTGATAACACAGTCAGAAGCAATATTCAATAATTCATGATTATATGGTAATCCATCTTTTTGAATTTCTTTAGCTACTTCAAAAGTCTCCCAAAATTGGTGTAAGCATTCATGCATAAATGTGAATTTCCAGTTAAACTCATCATTTTTTCCAAATCCAGGAACTTTTAAAGGATGTGGAGCATTCATATAAATTTCACAATCTTCTGTTGTAAAAGCTATTTGTCTAGGATCAGGAATAAACATGAAATTGATAAGCACCATCATATTATAGAAATAATCCATTTCTTTAGTGGAATATGAGTCATTGAGTAACTCAATTAACTCATATTTCCACCTTATATTTTCCTTATCTGGACATTGCATTATTGATTTTTTTACATGCCAAAAATCAGGATCATTTATAACGTATTCGTCTAATTTCATTTCAATTATAGGTTATTTTATATTTCTGAACTAATAGGAGCTGTACAGCTATATCCATCATCTTTTAGTTCATCTAATAACATTTGATCTGTTTTATCAAAAGTGCATACATTTACAGGTTTACAGATTCCTCCAAAATCTATAGTTTGTGTAGCAAATATTCTTGATTTAGGATCTTTAATGACATGAAAAGTATCTTTTGCTAAATCATTTTTATACATACTTGAAAATTCCCAATCATAAAAAGACATATCTTTATTTTTTTTAATTTTCATATCTGTATCTACACAATATTGCATATATTCATTATCATTGTCAAAATATATAGTATTAGCCTTTTCTACTTTTTTCATGATTTATATTAAAGATTTTTTTAATCAAGTTCACCAGCTTGTTCAAGTTTAGTTATTTCTTCTTCTCTTGGAACTCTCTTATAGTTTGGATGAGCTTTTATACATTCATCATCTGTATTATACTTGAATTGTTTTCCTTCAGCTTTCATTTGTCTAATCAATTGATGTAGCATTTCAGCATTAATTACTTCAGGATTTGCAAATGCATGGTATATTGATTCTTTTGATACAGCATATTGTACTATTGTTCCATCTTCATTTTCAATAGAAACGACACCATTTGTCATACCTTGTTCAATTGTTTCATAAGTATCTTGTGAAATCATTGACTTAATATCTTTCTTTTTATTAGCTGATCTACCACCTGTAGTTGATTTCTGTGTTTCAGATGATTGAATTCCACCAGCTACAAATTTAGAAATATCTTCAGCTAATTTAGAAATAGCATCTTTTGCCTTTTTAACTACTGAAGAATCTTTACTATTTCTGAATTGTTTTCTAATAAGAGAATCATGGATTTCATCTTTATCAGGATCTCCATAAGTACCAGAACCTCCCCAAATATCATGGAATATTTCTTTTGGAGTACTTAAATCCATCATATTAGGATGTGCACTTACAATCATACGTTGCTTAATAGCTGAGAAAAATACGAAATTAGTAAGATCACGAGGATTATAGAAAAGTTGACAAGGAACTGTAAAAGCTTCTAATAAACTTTTTACATCAGGAAGAATATCTTCGCAGAATTTTTTGAATTTTTCTTCATCATATCCATTTCTTCTAGCTGTTCTTCTTACATCATTAAGCTTATATGCTTCTTTGAAAAGTCCACCAGGTTTAGTATAAGATGATTTCCAGAAATCTAATTGTTCTGACCAAGCTTCTTCAGTATTATCATTCCAAATAATAGGATGTCCAAAACGTGACATCAATGGTCCAGGTATATCTTCAATAGAATCATTTTCTGATTTATAGTTACCAGCAGAACCACAAATAAAATTATCATAAACTTGTTTTCCAAGCTTATTGTCAAGAACAATAGGCATCAAAGTGTTCATAACTTGTGGAGGTGCCTGGTTAATTTCATCAAAGAATAACAAATAATCTTTGTCTTGGTTTTGAATAATTTCTGTTGCCCACCAAGGTAAAGCTAATCTTTGCATTATTTCTCCACTCTTTTCATCCTTTTCAGGCAATGGAATACCATTGACATCTTCTCTAGCTACTTGATGTAAGTGAACTTCAAGAACTTCGTCAAAACCAAATTTCTTAGCAAATCTTCTTACTATAGAAGTTTTAGCCCAACCAGCATGACCTATAATAAAGAAAGGTTCATTTCTAGTAATTTTCTTAGAAACTTCTCTTTCATTTATGCTCAATTTTTTAGGATCTAAAGATGAAATAAAGTCATCATCTTTTACTTTTTTGTCAAGAGCATCACCTTCATCTTGTTTCTTTAATGCAGCAGCATATTCAGGAGAATCTTTTTTTACCTTTTTACCACCAACTACAACATATTCATCAGAAACTTCAGAAGGATCATCAAAACGATCATGAAAACCATGATCTTCATTATCTCCATCACTCTTTGATGATTTTTTGTTTTTAGATCCAGGTGTTCTGTATTCTAAAATACTACTTTTGCCTGTGTCTTCTTTATTTACAGCATATTCAGATAATTTTATCATTATTATAAAAACAGTAATTTTTTTGTCTATTTTATTAAAAATAATAAAATAAAGATAAAAAAAATCAGTTTAAATATTTTTTTATAAATTCATCAATTTTTATATTTTCAATATTTCCTGTTTTTTTATTTCTTATTGTAACAACAGTATCTCCAACTACACATTTTCCTGTTCCAGTAGGACCAACCATAATAATGTTTGATTTTTCAATATCAACATCATCTATAATTTGTTTAGAATAAAGACGTTTATAGTGATTATATACTGCTACACAAATCTTTTCTTTTGCAGCATCTTGTCCAATAACATATTGATCAAGAAATTCTTTCATTTCTTTTGGTTTTGGAATTTCTTCTAATTCTTTTACATTAGAAGTTTTTATATCTGTTTCTTCAACTACTTTATTAATCAAAGAAACGCATTCTTTACAAACACACCCAAAATCTCCATAAATTAGATTATCAGATTCTTTTCCACAAAATGAGCAAACGTTTTTATTCATATCAAAAAAATTTTAGGAGTGCTATTTAAATAGCACTCCAAATAAAATATATTATTTGTTTTCTACATTATCTACACTTTCTTCATTTCCACCTTTAAGCCTTTCAAGAGAATCACCATACATTATATTATAAAGCAATTCATCTTGAATTTCATCATTAATATCTTTACCTTCATTTTGCTTATAAGTCATTCTTACAAGTTTCTTATATTTTGACTTAGGTGTAACATTTTGATTTTCAGCAGCTGCAGCTAAAGATTCATTTACAATATCATCATTAGCATAAAGTTTCTCTTGCAAAGGCTTAATAGTCTCAAAAGCAGTATTAATGACAATCTGTTCTCCAGGACCAGGTTCAGCATATTTAGAGTCATCAATATCAATGTTTATTCCTCTATCAGCTGCAGCTTTCAAATATACTTTAAGATCATCTTTATGTCCACAAGTATACATTACATCAATGATCTCACATAAACGTCTAAAAGCAGCTGATACTTTATCAGGGTGTTTTTCAGGAATTTCTCCAGCTTCACGGTCAGGTTCATATTTGTCAATAGCATCATTACCCCAACCATTTCCATGAGTCAAGATATAATCTTTCATTTTATTGAAATACATTGGTTTTATACCTGTAACTTCTGAAGCATCTTTAATAGCTGTCTTAATCATGCTTTTGCGAAGCTTTGAATCTTCAAACATTTTTACACCTTCAGCAATAACATTATCCACATATGGAATTTGTGTCTTTTCTTTCTTTTTACGTGCCATAAATTAAATAAAATTAAAAGTTTAATTAATATAGAAATATAATATAAAATTAATTATTAAAATAATGTCAAAACATTTGTTTTCACAGACTTTGGTTTCATTTCTATAATTTCATCATATTGTGTACCATTTCCAATAAGATATGGTGATTTAGGATCATGTTTAGAATAATTTTTTTCACATAAATTAAAATCAGAACTTGCATAACAATATTTACATTTATTCATACAAGTATTATATTCTCCTATATTTGTTACTGGATAACAAAAACCACAACCTAAAGATCCATTTGGTTTTAAGTCTTTAAGATTTAATCCTAATATTGATTGCAATAATTCTTTGGTTACACAACCTGATTTACCAATACCATATTCTGTCAAATCAAGGTTACAATTACAAGTCTGCAAAATTATATTGTTTTCATAAGCTATTTTTCCTAAAGACTTAGCTACTTTATATTTTAATCCATCTGTCCAATCTTGAAGTTCAGGCATATGCCTTTTTACTTTTTCATAAAGATTAACATAAGAATAAATACATCTATTTACATGACCATATAATTTAGAACAAAGTAATTGGAAATTCAATTCATGCCATCTTATAGAATATTTGTCAGTCAATAATATTGGATCATAACGCCAAAACACTTTCTCTTTACCTACTAATTTTGAAAGTTGTATTAAAGTTGAACAACTTTTATTAAGATATGGAACATTAGGTTCAATGTCATTTTCATATCCTGTTATTGTATAATGGAAAATACAAGGATATTCTTTATTAAGTGTTTCAATAAGTTTAAGGCATGGTTCATAATTCTTGCTTGTAAACAATATAGCATCAATATGTTCATGATCAAGAATTATCTTTTGTACTTTTAAAGGATATGCAGGATTCCTTGTATATAGAAATCCTGCATTAAACCTGTTTTCAAGCCATTCACTATAATACTGAGGGATATCAGTACGGCTATCAATCATTAATATCATATAATTACTGTTTTACCAAGAAATCGGCAAATGTAGTTACAAGTGGGCCAAAAGTCTTGAAACGTACTTCATATCCACTTCCTTCAACCCAACCTTTTGCTGCAGTAAACACTTCATTTGACTTGTAACGAGGATTTGGATTGATATCAATATCAATATATTCAGGCTTTTTGATACCAGCTGCTACTAAAGCATCAGCTGTTTCAATTGAAGCTTGAACCTCATTCAAAAGTCTTGTTGAACGTATTTTCTCTCTTGGTGTTCTCCAACGTTTGAAAATACAATGTGCTCCCTTACCAGGGTTGTAAAGTGCAATAACTGTAGAATATACAGTACGGCCAGAACGGTTTTGGGAGTCTGTTCCAATCATAATCTGAACCTCAGGAAAATCATTTAGGTAACTCTTTATATACTGAGTTATATCCTCAATACGCTCTCCTGTGCACTTCTTGAAGTCTACAGTACCTATCATAATTAAATTATTATATTAGTTTATTAAATACAGAATTAACTTAAAATAGAAATTTTATCTTAAATTTTTAATCTAAAATATATAATAATAATGATTTTTATTATTAATTATGAAAACAATATTAGAATATATAATAAATAAATCTACTAGATTGCATAAAATCGAAGCAAATGGTGAAACAATATATAATTTATTTAAGAAATTATCTCATAATAGATTAGATAAATTAACACCAAATATGAATGTTGCTCTTGATGATTTTACTAAGTTTACAAGATTAGAAAATGATATGCTTAAAGAACATATATTATATATATTAAAAGCAATTGACAAAGCTATTGAAGAAGGTTATATATTAGATTATAATAATGATATTGATTCATATTATAAACACTCTGATGGAACAAAAGAAACATATTGGGAAAATACAAAAACAATATCTATTAATGATAGATATGATGAATTATATATAAATTTTGTTGACATGAGTAGATTGATGATATATAGAATAAAAATATCAGAAACAGAAGTAGAAGTAACTATATATCATTCAGGGATTTATGGTAAAAATAGCTTTGATATATTTATAGATAGTATCAATGGTGGTGGATTAAAATGGGAAATAGATTATAGTACAGATGTAAAACCTGATATTGAAAGATTCAAAGAAACTCTAAATAAAAGATTAGGATTATAATAAATATAATTTTGAAGAAATAATTAATTGGATAAATAAATAATTAAAATCAAATGAAACATATATATAACTATATAATTGAATCTAATATTAGTGATATTATAAAAGTAGGAGATAAGTCAGTTGAACAAGATCAAGTAAATGGATTTTGTATTCTTAAACCAGAATTCTTAGAACATGAAGATGATTTTAAGAATATGCTTACAAATAATGGTTGGAGAATAATTCAAACAGTAAGAAGAACACTTACTCATGAAGAAGCACAAGAACTTTATAAGATGCATAAACAAAAGAAATTCTATAAAGATCTTTGTGATTATATGTCAAGCAGTGATTCTATTTGCTATATGTGTTATAAAGATTGTGATAATCCAATAAAAGATATGAAAACTATAAAAGATATGGTACGTAAAGCTTGGGGAATAGATGACATGAAAAATGGTATGCATTCATCAGATTCTTTAGAGAATGTGAAGAGAGAATACAAATTAATTTTTGAACATAAAAATGATTAATATATATGAATATATTATAAATAAAAACACTAAAGTAGTAAAAAATTCAGATTTTAAACAATTTGAAACCAAAGAAGAAGTATGTGATTTTTTTGAAAACAAAGGATTTGAAAAAAATGAATTCTCTGATTACAGTAAAATGCTTGATAAATTTGAAAAATCTAAAACACCGCTGTTTTATATAGATAAAGATAAAAATTATAATGAATGGTTAGTAAGATTTGGAAAAGGTGGAAAAAATGAAATATTTTTTTGTAGAATACCAGAAATTGAAAAAGGAATTAATTATGAAGTTTGTGACTATAAAGACATAGCAATTTATGATTATGATAATTTTGAAGACTTTAAGAAATATGTGACAAATTATTTTGGTTGGTAATGAAACATATAAATGATAGCAAAAAATAAAGAATAAAATAAAAAATATTTAGACAATAATGATTAATATAAAAGAATATTTAGATATTAAAAAACAAAGTTGGGCAACAAAAAGAAAAATGAATCGTTTGAATAATAATGGAGATTTTGAACAATTCAAAAATTTTTTCTTTAAATTATCTGATTGTGATGGATTTAAGATTTGCATATTAAGTAAAAATCATGAAAAACGTTATTATGGAACTTCAGATGAAAGATTAAATTTTTATAAAATAAAACCAAACGAAAACTTAAAGCAAAGACCTTCAATGTATAATTCTCAACCTTATAATTATTCATTTATTTTATGGGATTTATTTAAAGAAAATGATGATCTTATGAGAGATGATAATGAATGGTGGAATAGATATGCTATACATATGTTTGACGGAAGTGATATTCAAAAAGACTATATACTATGTATTTTCAATTTAGATCCAGAAGAGATAAATTTTTTCGATTCATTAGATATAGGTTTTGTTAAAATATATTCTGAAAATTTAGATTCAAAGTATTTCAGTTTTAAAGAACAAATTAAAGATGATGAAAAATTTAATGGTGTATTTATATCATTTGAAGATTTATATAAAAATGCCGCTAAGATAAATAAAAAAATGTATGAAATAGAAGATGATTAATATATAATAAATGAAAGGGTGTTGAATTAAATCAGCACCCTTTCTTGTAAACAACAAACAAAATGAACTTTATTTAATTTTGTATTTTGGCAATTCTGGAATTTCACACCAAAATACTACATTTTCAATAGTCTTGTCTCTATGTCCTTCTATAGTTACTTCTCTCCAAATTGGATCATCAAAACAACCATATTTAACACCCTTTGATAATGAATATACAATAACTGGTTTTGAAATACCATTTGGATCTAGTTCTGGCATTTGTTCAAAACAGCTAATCCATTTCATATTATCAATTTTGGTAGTTTTAATTTGATCTTCCATTTTTATTCTTTTTTATTCTCTTTTATTCTTTTTTATTCTCAATCATTTTATATATCTCTTTTTTGTCAATACCATGAGCCATCATAGTTGCTTTAATGACTTTATCAATTTCTTCTTTAGTAAGATTTTTATTTTCTTCTCCTTCTTTTGGTTTACCTAATAGATTATTTTTGCTGAAATAAGCATACATGAAAATATCTAATTGTCTTTTCATGTCTTCTTTATATATATCAAACTTGATTTTTATTTCAACAAATTGAGCTTTTGTACATTCAACAGCAATATTAGCAGTTGCATCACCATATCCAATTTGCGACAATTCTTTTACAGCTTTTTTTGCTTCTCTTGTCTTTTTTATGTTTTGGATTTTCAAATCATGTCCTGCTATTGAATTGCAGATTTGAACTAATAGTTGAATATATAAATCATTTTCAGTATCTATCAAGAATAATTCTACCTTATCTGATTGAATGTCTTCATCAGTTATATGGTATTTTTCCATCAATTCTTTAAGCATTCTTTCAGCATTAGCTTTCTCTCCTTCAGAGCCTCTATCTGCTAATGCTTTTACTTTAAGAATCTTATCTAATATTTGTTGTCTATTCATTATTCAAGTCCTAATGTATGTTTAGCAATCTCAATCTCAATAGGATCACCTGTATACTTACCATAGTCATCTGAAAGCTTGACTACATTCTTCATCTTACGTTTCTCTGTAAT
>JAEEGF010211828.1_pt1 | contig 48079 bp, 44 predicted proteins | sample 9134171 | NCBI WGS metagenome assembly JAEEGF01 (sample SAMN16246542, study PRJNA631951) | gut metagenome | biome: gut microbiome; feature: rumen; material: AP-attached | host: Bos | place: Iran: Karaj | collected 2018-10
CGCATTTGCCGTTCCCGGGCCTGTTTCACGACGGCCCGCCAACGGCGCGGCTGCGGAGATTCCGGTCACGCTTTTTCTGCCACCGGCAGCGCGTAACCGGAATCCTGCCACTGGCAGCGCGAAGCCGGAATTTCCCCGTTGGGGGAGGCAAGGGTCGCGGTGATGCGGCGGGCGGCTGATAGCTGTCCCTGCGGCATAGTGAGGCTTTTGTCTCATTTCGCTTGCTGCCTGACGAGAAACGCCGTCCCGTCCCAGCAGTGCATCAGCCGCGGGAGCCATTCCTCCGGCAGGACGCGATCCCTGCGATCCAGCTCCATCGAGTAGCCCAGATCGTTATATGATATGACCTCCATGGGAACGAACAGATTCGGCTCTTCCTCGAAAAAGCCGCACACTGTGCCGATACAGTAGCAATTCAGAAGGGTTCCGTTCGGCTGGGTGACCAGTCTGTCCAGGCCGGCGTCCCTTGCGCTTTTCTGGGCTCGCAGGTCGGAAAGGAAGGCCGCGATCTCCTCCGGATCTGTGATCCCGGCTCCGCAGCCGCCGTGTTTTTCGCCCAGACCCCACATTTCGTCAAAGGGGATAAACTCCAGCCGGGAGCAGTTGTCGATGGAAAAATCGAAATCCGGCAGGGAGGCCTTGCGATAGATGGCATACCATTCGCTGTCCGGACGAACGCGGATCAGCAGATGCTCCGTCGGGTCGTCCCGGATGGAGAACATGCCGGTCTGAATCGAGCCGCCCAAGTGATGGTTCTCTGTGGCCTCTCCCTCAACATAAGCTACAAACTCTAACTCACCGAGATAATAGAGGAACCCCTCGTTGGCCAGAAACTCGTATTCCGTCCCGTCAGGGCTGATGAGGGTTCCGGTGTCGCTTAGGGTAAAGCACGCGCCGTCCTCCGCGCCGCGCTCTGTCCCGCCGTCTTCCGGGAGCGCAGGGCCGGGCTGCTCCTGCGGCTCGGTCTGTGCGGGCTCTCCAACGGCGGAGACAGCAGGCTTCTCCGTCGGATCCGCGGTTTCGCTTTTCGCGCCGCAGCCTGTCAGCAAAAGCAAGCAGGCTGTTATGACAACAATTAGAAGCACTTCTCTGCATCTCATTTTTCTGCTGAGCATTCTGATCCCTCCTTGTTCCGTAATACCAGTCTGTTCGATCATCCGTCCCGCGCCGGTGCTTGCGGGCGGCTGATAGCCGCCCCTACGGGGAACGGGGGTCTGCGCCGCAGGGGTCGGCGCCCTCGACAGCCCGTTTGTCCGTCCCGCGCCCGCAAATATCAACACACTGTACCGTCCTCTGTGTTCTTACACCATGGTCCTGAATCCGGGGAAGATGCAGCAGAGCCCATAGATCAAAACCGCCAGCAGGGCGAAGACCACCAAATAGAATAGCAGGATCGCGGCAATTCTTACGCCCCTCTTGCGCATGGTCAATCTTTGCCACAGGGGTTCGGGAATGCGCTTCACGAAAAACAAGACGATCCCCCTGCAGATCACATACAGTACTTCGTACATAAACACCGCCTTCTTTAGAAGCCCTTTTTTCTCATTTTATAGCGCACTCCCTCTTTTTCTCTTGATTTTTAATTTAATGACATTGGTGCTCACTCTGGCGGGGCAATCCGCAGTCTCCATCATAAACCCCTTCCGTCAGCCGCCTTGCGGGGGACGGTGGCTGACACCTCCCCCGGAGGGGGAGGCAAGGCGGGGCCGGCCATGGGCTGGGCGTCGCCCCCTACGGGGATACGGGGGTCTGCATCGTAGGGGCTGGCGCCCTCGACAGCCCGTTTGTCCGTCCCGCGCCTCCAACCCCTTCCGTCAGCGGCGGGTGTTACACGCCGCTGACACCTCCCCCGGAGGGGGAGGCAAGGCGAACTGGCCTCGCAATGACACGGGGGAAAACGTCCGTCTGCACCGTAGGGAGCCATGCCCTCATGGCTCCGCTATTCTATCTCCGGTTTTTCCTCTTCCGGGGTCTCCTCCGGCACGGAGGGCTCGTTCGTCTCCTCCGGCACGGCAGGGGCTTCCGGGGTCTCCGCGGTCTCCTCCGGGGTCTCCTCCGGCTGTTCCGCGGGAATCGCGGGTTCCTCCGGCTGTTCCGCAGGGAGCTCAGAAGAGGCCGCGGGGCTGCCCGCCGGGGCAGTCGCCGGGCGGAGGGTGAGACGGCTGAACAGGTCGATCAGGTCAAAGCGGGCGTGGAGCACCAGCAGGGCGGTCAGGATCAGGCAGCACACCGAGGCTCCGCCCACATGGAAGAAGTCTGGTTCCGCCCTCATGAGCGCAGTCGGGATTTCCTCCTGTACGAAGCGCAGCAGCATTTCCGGCAGCGCGTTGTTACGGTGCACAGCGACGAGATTCAGCACAAATGGCGCGAGGACGGTGCCAAAAAAGACGTAGCAGCCCCAGCTCTTGCCCCGCAAAATGCAGACAGCGGCCAGGATCAGTCCCGCCAGGGCAAGCCCCGCCAGAACCCAATAGAGCAGTGCCTCGGTATGCCAGCGTTCGGCCAGACGATCCATATCATCGGCAAGCTCTTTGTACATGCTGGTACGCCGGACATAGTAATCCGCGTTGTAGGAATTCGCATAGTACGGATCCGTTTCCATATCCTCTGCCATCTTGCGGAACACCTTTGCCAGCTCCGGCATGATATTCCCCATTGCAGAGGCCACCCGGGGGATCTGCCAGAGGCGGAGATTGCCGTCCAGGATCCCCATCACGCTGTAGGTCAGCCCATCGGCGTCGATAGTATAGCCTTCCCTGGCGGCAGTCTCGGAAAGGTCTTCAAAGCTCCCCCGCAGCTCCAGCTCCAGTTCCTCCCGGGGCATCGGCTGAATCATGTCTAACAAATCTCCGGCGGTGATGCCGTTTTCGTTGAGCTTCATCCAGGGCAGCAGCAAGGTCAGCAGGCAGGCCGCCAGCAGCAGCCAGGCCAAGTCCTTCCATTTCATCGTTTTGCTCATGTCGTGCTCCTTTCTGATTTGTATTTTGTCTGCGTCGCACCGCGCCTACCGCAGCAGCCTCAGCGCCACCACCGCGAGGGTGGCCAGCGCGGCGATCAGCACGATCCAGCGGGTTTTCATGGCATGTCCTTTCCGCCGTCCGCGTCAGCGCCCTTCCCTTTGTCCCTTCTCTGGCGCAGCTGCCAGTGTCGGGCTCAAAAACAGGATCAGAAATAGGACGACGATGGCGTAAATCTCCAGATTAACATTCATACCAGTGGCGTCGGATACGACATAGCAGGCAAGATAGAAAACCGAAAAAATGATTTTGACGATCACATCCGCTTTCTCAAGAGCGACATCGTACCCGCTCCTGTCCCCCGCCCATTTCACGGCGCACCGTCTCGCGGCGCCCGCTTCCAGCCAGGCGGACAGCAGCACGGCAAAGGCACCGGCCACATAAACCAACCAGGATGGCGGGTAGCACGGAAAGAGGAAAAAGGATGTTACGATGCAGAAAAACAAGACGATGTTGAACAGAGCGGCAAGGATCGCCAGCAGCAAATAGAGCGGTCGCTTGTTCATGGTCGCACCCCTCCTCAAGCCAGCGGGAAGAAGCTCGCCAGAACAGCCTCACTCTCGTCCGTGCCCAGGCAGGTGATGTAAATCGTGAAAAACACGCCGTCTTTTTCCGTGGTCAGCATGGTCTGGAACATCTCAACGCCGTTATAGCTGATATAGCAGCGGTAGCCCTCAAAGGCCAGGCCGCAGAGCTCGGTCTGAAATCGCTCATCAGATGCGATGGGAACGCCCATGCTCGCATTCAGGGCGGGGATGGTGCGGGCGTTGTTGTCCATATACTCGGCGGGCGTGTTGGCAGGCACGCCGTCGTTAGCCCTGATCGGCGGCTGCTCCAGCATGAGCTGCACCGTGGTCATATCCCGGGTCATCATCTGCTCCACATAGGGGATATGGTTTGCCAGCAGCTCCTCCTTGCTGTAGGAGGCGTAGTCGGGGATGCCGAAAATAGATCGCCCGATCTCTTCCCGCTCCGTCAGCTCCCAGCCCTCCACCGAGATCCCGATGCCGAAAGCGGGCTGGCGGTACTCCCCCGCCTCGATCCCGATCTGCGGCGACGGAGAAGCGTTCTCTTCCGCCGCGGCTGGCTGCCCGCCTCCCTCCAGAGGATAGAACAGCGCGGCCAGCTCGTCCAGGAAATCCGCGTCATAGCTGCTCAGCGATACGGTGACGGCATAGCTCCCGCAGCCGATGACGATCTGCTGGCAGTACCAATCCTGGACGGGCGTTGTGCAGGTGAAGCGGATGCCGGGGTACTCCTGCCCGACAAAAACATAGGTATTGGCTTCCACGTGGATGTTCGTGCAGCCGAATTCCTCCAGCTGCTGCTGCACAGCCGGCAGGCTCAGATCCCGGTATCTCTCCGGGCTCTCCTTCCCCCCGGTGGGAAGCGTCACATCCTCCACGATGATGTTGAGCCCCGCGCAGCCATCCATCCGCTGGGCGGACAGATCCGTAAAGCTCACGCGGCCTCTCGCCGCGCTGGGCTGCGGATCCTGCTGCTGTACCATAAACCAATCCTCGTTCAGACTGCAGCCGAAGCCCAGCTTTTGGTTTACATAATTGTATATATTATTATTTTCTGTCAACTCTCCAGTGGGGAGCTCCGGATCAAGCGGAGCCGATGTCGGCGCCTCCGCGGGCATCTCGGTCTGCGTCTCGGGAGCCTTCCCCGTGCAGCCTGCCAGCAGTGCCGCGGCCAGCAGCAGGCAGAGGATCCAGTATTTTTTCTGTTTCATCGCTCTGTCCCTCCGTATTCAAAAATGACCGATCTCAATCCAACGGCCGGAAGCCGGCCAGGATCTCGTCCGTCTCGTCCGCGCCGCTGCAGGCGATTATAATGGTGAAGAAGATGCCGTCCTTCTCCGTGCAAAGCATGGTCCGGTACTCCTTCACACCGCTGTAGTCGTAAGAGAAGCTGTAACCCTCGAAATCCAGGCCCCAGAGTTCTCTCTGAAAGCGCCCGTGGTCTGCGGTAGGGATGCCCATGCCCACATAATTCGCCGGGATGCTGCGGGACTTGGCGTCCATATACTCCGCCGGGGTGTTGGAAATGCTGCCGTCGCTGGAGGTGATGGGCGGCCGCTCCGCCATGAACTTCACCGTGCAAAAACCCGTGACATAATGGGAATACAACAAATAAGGCTCCACGCAGAAATAAAAACGCTCGTCGAAGGGGATCTTTTCCCCGTTGAAATTGACCGACTCTATCAGATAGCCTCCGTCTTCCACATTGTCCCAGCCCATGCCCACGTCAAACAGCTTCTTCCCATCCTGATCCGTCAGAACGTAATAGATCGTCGGCTCGATCCGGCTGGAATAGTTCGTCAAGTCCTGCTCCGGCGGCAATTCCTCCGGATCCAGCTCTTCCAGAAGCGCGAGGAAGCGCTCGTTTTCCAGGAGCTCTGTGCCGGGGACTGTCGTGTGGTGTGTATCGCGTTCGTCGCTTTCGTCCGCAAGCAGCCCCTCCAAGGTCAAAGGATAATAAAAATAAACGTCCGCGTCGACGTAGTGGACGGAAAGCGTGCAGTCCTCCAGGCGCGTCTGCCCGAGGATGGGGTAAGGCTGCGGCTCCGGCGTCTCCGCCGGGGCGCTCTGCTCTGCGCCGGCGCAGCCGGTCAGCAGCAGCGCCAGAAGCAAAAGCCAGGGGATCCAGCGTTTCATGTTGATCTCCTTTCTGTATGGGCCCCCTTGCCTAAAGGGGGCTGTCTGCCCGGATGGCAGACTGGGGGATATTCCTTCTTTGCAGGCTCACCCATTAGGCGGGCGATTCGTGAATCGCCCCTACGGGGGAACGGGTCTGCGCCGTAGGGGTCGGCGCCCTCGACGACCCGCTTGTTCGTCCCGCGACTCCGACCCCTTCCGTCAGCCGCCTTGCGGGGGACGGCGGCTGCCACCTCCCCCGGAGGGGGAGGCAAGGTCGCCCCTACGGGACGGGGAATGCATCTGTTTCCTTTCCCTCTCTCGCGCTATCGGAGGTGGAGAGCTCGCTGCTCCAGCCAGTTGAGCGCTTCGTCCTCATAGGTCATGGACCACGCCACAGCCTCCGCTTTTTGAAAAATCTCTGTGAGTTCGTCCCGCTCCATTGGGAGAAAGCAAATCTCATACTCGTAATCGTAATTGTACCGAAGAATCAAGATCACGAAGGAGCACTGTGTCCCGTTTGAGAGCGCAGCATTCCAGATGCAGCAGCTTCCCATATTCCATCTCATCACATCACGGACTTCAACTGTGTGGGACAGCAGCTCTGCGTGGGTTTGCTCCTGCAGGAAGGTCTCTGCGCGGGCCTCATTCTGCTCGTTTCTTCCCCCTTCGGCAAGCAGACGGCCGCTTCGATCGAAGATCTTGCAGGCGTCCCCCTCCGTCTCAAGGATCCAGTCTTCCGGAATCTTTACACGGATATCCGCATTAATGGATACGTCTCTCCAGCCGGGATACCGGTCATTGACATAGGGATTGTCCAAATGCCGCACGTAGTATCGCAGGTGCAGAAAAGGGAGCGAGAGGAAAAGGCAAAGCAGCAACAATACAAGTGCCGACGTAATCCAGAATAGCTTTTTTCGTTTCAACATACGGCCTCTCCTGTCCTGTTGAAATACACTTTTGGTGTTCATCGTACCGGCCGTCGGTTCATCTCCCGCCCGTGTCCGCGGGCGATTCGTGAATCGCCCCTACGGGGGAACGTCGGTCTGTATCGTAGGGGCGGGGCTTGCCCCGCCCGCTTGTTCGTCATGCGCTGGTGTTTGCGGGCCGCCGAGGGCGTCGGCCCCTACGGGACGGAGCATACACGCGCGGAGCGCACAGAGCAAAGCTCCGTCATCGCGAACCAGTGCTCACACTGGTGTGGCGATCCGTTCTCCTTGACCCAAGGACGGGGGATGCGGATTGCCACGTCGGGCTTCGCCCTCCTCGCAATGACACGGGGAGGGGAGGGAAACGTCGGTCTATACCGTAGGGGTCGGCGCCCTCGACGACCCGCTTGTTCGTCCCGCGCCGGTGTGCGGGAGGGGCAAGCCCCTCCCCTACGGGGAATGTGGGTCTGCACCGTAGGGGTCGGCGTCCTCGACGACCCGTTTTACACCCCTCTGCTGTCCGCACAAAGCTGTCCGGTGTTCCGTTTTCAGTCGTATTGATAGTGGCAGGAGATTACCAGCTCTCCATCGGAAGCATAAAGTGTGTATGACATTCCATATGGCCCGTCCGGCAGCTCAATGTCCGTCACCACCGCATCGTAAAAAGAGTGATAGGCGTCATTTCTCCGGTACCGTTCCTCTGCGCTGTAAGTCTCGACCAAGTCCTCCGTCACTTTTTCCTTCAGAGCTTCTGCCGCTTCCTCGCCTCCGCAGGCCACGATAATACTCACATCTGTCAGTTTTCTGTCGTCATAGAAATCGAACCAAATCTCCGCATCATATCCGAAAAGCTTTGCCTGGCAGCAATAGTCTGACACGGCTGACTCGCCTTTCTCTCCTCCGGACATGCTGACGCCAAGCTTCTCTGCGACAAGCTGCGGAGAATCCCAAAACTCGACTCCATATTCCTGCAGCGGCTGCACCTTTTCGCCGGGCGTATCCACCTGTCGGACTGCATAAAACACCAGCGCTCCTGCAGCTGCAAGAATCAGCACGGCGAGGGAGAGCAGCAGTATTCTTCTTCGGTTCATCCTTTCCTCCTTGTTCTGATGGCTGCGCGGCGCAGAGGATCCCGCCGCCGCTGTGTTCCCTCAGTTCTCCTGGGGCAAATTCTCGAACAGGTCGGTTTTCTCCGTGTCCGGGCCCACCAGGCTCCGGTAGAGGCCGAAGCGGCGGCTGTCGTGGACGCTGTCCGCGCCGTAGATCTCGTAGCGCCCCTCCCTGTACTGGGAGACGCACTGCTGGAAGGCCAGCTCCGCGATCTCAAAGCCCGTGGCGCCGCCAAAATGCTCCAGCGGTACGTCATAGTCCAGGGTCACCATGTCCTCCGGCTCGCCGTAGAGGTGCAGATAGACCTTGGGCACCTCATAGGTTCCGTAGCGCTCGGCGGAGGCGGGGTCGTATGCCGCGTCCCCCAGCCGATCCACCGCGTTTTTCAGGCACTCCACGCCGAAAATGTGCACCACATGGCCGGAGTCGCCGTCCTCCGCCTGGCCCACCACCACCTGGGGGCGGAAGCGGCGGAGCTGCTCGATGAGGAAAATCGTCACATAGTCGCTGCCGTAGGTCTGCCGCGCCTTGTTCAGGGAGCCCACATAGATGTCCGAGCACTCGGTCATCACGGGGTAATGGGTCACCCCCGCCGTCCAGAGGCTGTCCAGCATCTCATGGCGGCGGAAGCCGGTGTGCCGCACGATGTAGATCATCTGCAGCCGCCTGCCCTCGTCGATATACTTGGGGATCACGCCGCCCAGGAAGATGAACTCATCGTCGCTGTGGGTGGGCACCACCACGATCTCCGGATTCTCCCAGGGCTCCTCCCAGTCCTGCACCCAGGCGGGCTTGGCGCCGGCGGAGAAGGCATAGATCTCCGTGATGCCGGAGTCCTTCTTGTCGCCCAGGTGCAGCTCCACCTCCGTGGCGGGCACGGGCAGGGGTACATACTCGTGCACATAGCCGTGCTGCCCCTGCTCCCGGCTCTCCCCGCCGCTGGTCACCGTCCAGGGCTCCGGCGGACGATCCCACTGGATATAGATGGCGCTGATCTCTTCCTCCGCCCGGACGTACACCGTGTCGCCCCGGTAGATCTCCTTCTCCGTGCGGTAGCTGCCGTCGGTGAGCTCTCCATACTCCCGGTTCCGGTTGATGACCCGGACAGAGAGCTGCCGCGCCTCCGGCTCCGGGGTCGGGGTGGGCTCCGGTGTGGGCTCGGGAGTAGGCTCCAGCGTAGGCGCGGGGGTCTCCACCGGCGCGGGCGCCGCCACGGGCTCCTCCGTCGCCGCGGGCTCGTCCGCAGGCGCGACCGCCTGCGTGGGCTCCGGCGTCTCGACGGGGGCGGGCGCGCTTTCGCGCTGCTCCGCCGGCCGGGCGGAGAGGCGCATCCAGATCAGCAGCCCCAGGGCCGCCGCCAGCACCAACAGCAGCAAGCAAGAGATCAGTCGTTTCATGGTTCCTTCTTCTTTCCGTTTATTTTTGATGGGGTCGCGCTCAGCTCAGAGGGTAGAACAGCTCCAGCAGCGTCTCGGTCTTGTCCTCCCCAAAGGTGCCCAGGGTCAGGGTGGCAAAGCGGTCGTCCGCTGAGAAGTAGATCTGCAGGCCGTAGTAGTCCACGCCCTGGTTCAGGGCATAGAAGTGGACGGCTTTCGTCTCCTCGCCGAGAAAACTCACGGTGCGCAGCTCCGTCTCCACGTTCTGCATGCTGCCGGCTTCCAGGCCGCTCTGCAGCTCGGCCTGCATGGCGGCCAGAACCTGCTCGTTGCTGGGGTCGATCTGCTGCTTCAGCGTGGTGAAGTTGAGGTTGATGGTGGCGGGCAGATCCGGATTCTCCGCATAGAGGTCGAAGAAGCTCTGCGCCCTGCGCATGGCCTCCTCGTATCCGGTGCCTTCATAGGCGTCCATCACCACGCCGGAGAGCTGCGCCAGCTGCTCCTTCGTGGCCACATACCAGCTCGTATCCAGACGGCAGCCGAAGCCCAGAAGCGGGTTTTCATACGTGGCGCCCTCCGCATCCTGGCGGAGCGTCCCCACCGTGAACTGTTCCTCCGCATTTTCATCGGGAACGGTGACAGGCGCGGGCTCCGCCGTGGGGGCGGGAGTAGTCGCTGACGCGGGCTCCGCCGCGCCGGTATCGCCGCAGGCGCAGAGCGCCAGCAGCAGGCTCAGCAGCAAAACTGCAATCAGAATCTTTTTCATGCTTTTATCCTTCTTTCTATGGTATTGATTGTATTATATGCCAGGGTATGGGAGATCGCAAGGCTCATTCCGTATCAGGCTCATGGAAAAGCGCGATCAGGGAGGAGGTGCCCGCCTCTCCATAGGTGCCAAGGGTCAGGGTGAGCATGTAGTGCCCCTGCTTGAGGATGATCTGCTGGGAATAGCTCTTCTGCCCGTTCAGCTCCGCCGTGACATAGATACCGCAGCGCAGCTGCCCGGCAAACATCACCTGGTTTTTAGAGGCAGAGAATTTGCTTGCGCCGAGCGCGTCCGCCTGGGGCTGAAGCTGGGCCAAAGAGATTTCCCGGTACTCCTCCTCGCTGACATCCCCGCCTCCGGCCTTGTCCAGATCCTCGATCATCAGCATCATATTGGCGGAGTCGGAAGGGCGCAGCGCGCCAAACTCGCAGAAGATCTGAGCGCTGGCAAAGGCATCCCGGACGTCCTCCCCGGCCACGGTATCCACGGTGAGTCCGGCGACCTGCGCCAGCTCTTCATCCGAAAGGACATACCAATCTCCGTCCAGATCACAGGCAATGCCGAATTCTCGGTTTACATAACGTGTGCCGTTCTCGTCCCGCAGGATCTCGCCCCGGGGCAGGTGGGAGGTGTCCACCTCCGGCGCCGCCGGGACATGGCTCTGTTCCAGCTGCTCCTGAATGGGGTCCTTTGTGGGCGTCGGTGAGGGCGGCTGGGTGGCCGCGGCGTTTTCCACCGCGCTCCCGCAGGCACAGAGCAGCAGCGTCAGCAGGCAGGCCGCCAGCAGCAGCCAGGCAAAAATCTTGCTCTTCATCGTCTTGCGCATGGTGTTCTCCTTCTTTCTTTATCCGAGTGCGGCATGGCCACGGTTTTTCTTTTTCCGCCGGGGACGCCGCGCCTTGCCTTCCCCTTGAGGGAAAGTGGCAGCCGCCATACCCCGCAAAGCAACTGACGGATGAGGTGTCTCCCGTGTCCGCGGGCTGCCGAGAGCAGCAGCCACTACGGGGAGATGGAGAGCTGCGACGTAGGGGCGGGGCTTGTCCCCGCCCGTTTGTCGGACACAGGCGAAGGTTGGCGGCCGGCTGATAGCCGCCCTACGGGTCTTATGGGAAGACAGGAACGACCGGAATCCCCGGCGCCGGTGTGGACATTGGGGGCGGTGTAGGTCTCGGGGGTGTGGTTGGGTAGCCGCCTCCGCCTCCTGAGCCAGAGGGGGGTACAAAATATTTGGGGACAAAAATTCCGCAGATGATGCAGTATTCACCTTCCCATTGGCCCTGCGTTGCCCACTGGAATAGATGTGCCTTCTGGCTAAGGATGATATGGTATCTCCATCCGCAGATGGAGCATTCATAAGAGTGTTTTCCAGCATTTAAGCATGTGCTCTCCCAGCTATTCTCCTCATCCAACACCCAATCGTGGGTGTGACCGTCCCGTCCGGGCGCCTCCGGGTCGATGGGAATCCCGTCCCGCAGGTAGTCCACCTCCCGCCAAGTCTCCTCCGGCGCAGGATAGCCATTTTCGGGATAATCGTCCTCCGGCCGCTGCAGCAGCGGTGCCGGCTCTCCTCCTTCGCCCAGCACGATCGGCTCCGACAGCTCCCGGCTTGAGTAGCCGTGCTTGTACACCAGCTCGATCTGCACGCTGTGATCCAGATTCTCCAGCTGAATCTCCCGTGCAGGGGTATAGCCCTCCCCTTTCCAGAATACCTCACCGTCGATCAACCAGTAGTACGGATCCTCTGTCGAGGGGTCGATGGGCAGTACTCGCGCCGTGATGCTGCCGCCGGGGTGCAGCTCTCCGGTGGTGGGCACGGTATAGTCACACTCAAAGCACACATCCTCGTACATCCAGCCAGCCGGATTGCCGTTCTCGTCCAAGAACTGCAGATAGGCGTTGACGCACTTCACGCGCAGCTCCTCCCGGAGCACCGCCTCCACCTTCCAGACGCCCTCGCTGTCAAATTCCAGAGTGTAGAGCCGATTCCCCGCGTCCACAGGCTCCTCATTGATCTCCCAGTGATCCACGGTATAGCCCTCGGGCAGCAGAGCGCGGGCAAGATAGCGCCCCTCCTCCGTCAGTTCCAGGATCTCCTTGCCGTCCACCCGGGCGTTGACCAGCAGGATCTGCCGCACCTGGGGGATCACCACCGGATCCTCCGCCGTTTCGGGGGTTGGTTCCACCGTCTGATCCGCCGGAAGCTCATCCGCCGGAAGATCCTTTGGCATCTGCCGGATCACCGCCGCCGTCACCAGTACCAGGGCCAGGATCGCCGCCGTGGCCAGCAGCAGGGGCCGCTTGGATCGCCGGGGGCGAAGCTTGATCTGGACCCGGTTCCCCTTTCCCTTCAGCTTCTCGTCGATTGCCTGCCACATCCGCTCTTCCGCGCCGGGCAGGGGCTTCATGGAGCCGTACACGCTCCTTACCGCATGTTCCATGGTCATAGCTCGATTCCTCCTTCCTCTCCAAGTCGCTCCCGGAGACTGTCCCGCCCCCGGCGCAGCCAGGTCTTCACGGTGCTCTCCGGCCGGTGCAGCAGCTTTGCCAGCTCCTGCACCGAGTAGCCTTCAAAATAATGCAAATAAATGACCGTGCGGTACCTTTGCGGCAGCTGCAGCACCGCCTCCCGCAATCCCCCGCCCCGCTCCGAGGGCGCGGCGGCGTTCGCCGCGGCCTCCAGGGGCAGCTCCCGCCGCCGACTCCGCCGCAGCTGATCCTTGCAGATGTTGGCCACGGTGATGATGAGCCAGGCCTGCACCTGGCGCTTGTCCTGGAACGTCTTCCCGCTCTGGGCCAGTCGGAGAAAGGCCTCCTGCACCGCGTCCTCGCTGTCCGGGTGGTTCTGCATGTAGCTGAAGGCCATCCGATACACCGAGGGCATAAACTCCCGATAGATCGTCCGCAGGCTGATGCTGGCAAATTCCAGCTCCGCTTCCATGGTCTTCCCTCTCTTTCTTTTTCAAATGCGAAACACGTTTCGCATTTGTTGACTCGCGTTCGCGTCAGAAGAAGCTCGCACCGCTCCGTTTCCGTCAAGCGTGACGAAAACTGCGCTCTGCTCTCTCCTTCTTCCTTTCCAAAATCAAAGCAGACGCTTTGATTTTGAGAGGAAAACGGAAGGAACGGAACTGGAGCTTTCGCTCCAAAGCGGAAGCGGAATGGAGTGAGTTTCGTTTGACGACGACGCGAGGGCTCGCTTGGCTCGCCTTAGGGTGTTTTTGAGGCGGCAAAGCTGCCTCAAAAACGGATCATAATTCCCTTCGGGATGCATTCTTCGATTGGCTCCTTTTTTACGAGAAGTTTTTTCTCTTTAGAGCATACCTGTCCGTATAACGGATGAGACGCACAAAAGGTTTCACGCCCGAAAAAAAAATTTGCACACGGAGCTCGTCCGTGTGCATTTTTTGTTGCCGTTATAAAAATCAGTAGTCCTCCACGTCGAAGGGGCGGCGCTGATAATAATAGTCCCTGTCCTCCTCCGTGATCGGGCGGAGCACCCGGCAGGGATTGCCCACCGCCACCACGTTCGCGGGGATGTCCTTCGTGACCACGCTGCCCCCGCCGATGACCGAGCCGCTGCCGATGTGCACGCCGGGCAGGATGGTGACGCTGCCGCCGATCCACACATCGTCCCCGATGCTCACGTCGATGCCGTACTCGTAGCCGGAGCGGCGAGACTGGGGGTGGATGGGGTGGCCGGCGGTATAGATGCTCACGTTGGGCGCGATGAGCACCCGATCCCCGATGTGGACCCGGCCCACGTCCAGCACCGTCAGGTTATAATTGATCTCCACGCCTTCGCCGATGAAGATGTTCGTGCCGTAGTCGCAGCGCAGAGGCGGCAGGAGCATGGAGCGCTCCCCCAGGCCGCCCAGCAGCTTTTTCAGCAGGGCGGGGCGCTCGTCCCAGCGCTCCGGCGGGAGATTGTTGAACTCCCAGAGCTTCTCCTGGCAGGCGCGCCGCTCCTCACTCAGCCCGTCCATCCAGGCCTTGTAGGGCAGGTTTTTCAGCATCCGTTCTTTCTGATCCATAACTGCCTCCTCAGAGCGCCGGATACAGCGGGAAGCTGCGGCAAAGCTCGATCATTTCCTCCCGCACCTGGGGCACGGCGGCCTCCCCCTCGTCCATCAGGCGGGCGATGGCGGCGCCGATCCGGCGCATCTCCCCCTCCTGCATCCCCCGGCTGGTGACGGCGGGGGTACCGAAGCGCATGCCGCTGGTCTGGCGCATGGACTGGGTATCAAAGGGGATGGTGTTCTTGTTGGCGGTGATGTTGGCCGCGTCCAGCAGCTCCTGCACCTCATGGCCGGTCTTGCCCCGGCTCATGGTGTCGGCCAGCATGAGATGGTTGTCCGTGCCGCCGGAGACCAGGCGCACGCCCCGCTTTTGCAGCTCGTCGGCCAGGGCGGCGGCGTTTTTCAGGATCTGCTCCTGATAGGCGCGAAATTCCGGCGTCAGCGCCTCCCCGAAGCAGACGGCCTTGGCCGCGATGATGTGCATGAGGGGGCCGCCCTGGGTGCCGGGGAAGACGCCGGAGTTGATCTTCTTTTTCAGCTCCTCCTTGCAGAGGATCAGTGCGCCCCGAGGCCCCCGCAGGGTCTTGTGGGTGGTGGTGGTGACCACATGGGCGTAGGGCACGGGGCTGGGATGGAGCCCGGCGGCCACAAGCCCGGCGATGTGGGCCATATCCACCATGAGATAGGCGCCCACCTCGTCCGCGATCTGGCGCATCTTCTCAAAGTCGATGAAGCGGGGATAGGCGCTGCCGCCGGCGATGATCAGCTTGGGGCGGCACTCCTCCGCCTTCTGCAGCACCTTGTCGTAGTCGATGCGCTCCGTGTCCCGCTCCACGCCGTAAAACTGGGCGTTGAAGTACTTACCGGAGATGGAGGCCCGGGAGCCGTGGGTCAGATGGCCGCCGTGGGTCAGATCCATGCCCAGGATGGTGTCATGGGGCTGGAGCAGGGCGATATACACCGCCATGTTGGCATTGGAGCCGGAATGGGGCTGGACATTGGCGTGCTCGGCGCCGAAGAGCTTTTTGGCCCGCTCGATGGCCAGATTTTCGATCTCGTCCACATACTGGCAGCCGCCGTAATACCGGGCGGCGGGATAGCCCTCGGCGTATTTGTTGGTCAGATGGCTGCCCATGGCCTCCAGCACCGTGGGGCTCACAAAGTTCTCCGACGCGATCAGCTCAATGTGATCCCGCTGGCGCTGCAGCTCCCGCTGCATGGCGGCAAAAATCTCCGGATCCTGCGCTTGAATTCTCTCGTACATGGCTCATCCCTCAGCTATAAAATAATTCGTTTGATTATACCGCCCGCGCCTCCCCCTGTCAACCGAAGATTCAGGGCGAGGGAGTATTTCCGATTCAGGGCGAGGGAGTATTCCGCTTCCTGTGCCGCAGCGTCTCAAACGCCCAGCATCCCACGCTGAGCCCCGCCAGTATCGCGCCCGCCGCGGGGTAGACGGCGCTCAGGCGGCTTGTGGTGCCATAGATCTCCAGGATCCCGCGAAAGACGCTCCCCACGGTCAAGGCAGCCAGCCCCGCGTCCCACAGGCTCCGGCTGCGCTCCGAGGGTCGATCGCGGTGGGGGATCAGGGATGACAGGCTGCAGGGGATCAGACCGCCCAGCAGCGGGATCAGAAAGGCAAAGATCATTGCCTTGGAATAGACCTGGTGGCTGAAGCATTCGTAAACCGCGCCAAAGAGGGCGGTTCCCGCCGCGGCTATGGCATAGCGGTTCCGCCGCGCACGCTCTTTACGATCCATATCGATCCCTCCTGTCATACATAGATGATATCCGTCACCGCCCGCTCCTTCACGCTGCGGCCGCTTGTTGGCACGTTTACCACGCGCCCGAGAAAAACCATGGTGGAGGAGCCCCCGCCATCCAGGTTGTATGCGGTACTGACGCCCAGCTCCTTCAGAAAGAGCGCCAGCTCATAGAGGCTCAGTCCTTCGCTCTCCTCGGTGCGGCCGTCTGACACGACCAGGACGTAGTGCCCCTCCCCGATAAAGCCGATGGCGGTACGGGGATTGCTGGCCTTCGCCCGATCCACCTCGTCTCCGGTACCCACCAGGAGTTCGCCGTCCGCCAGCAGTCCCGGGCCGAAGGAAAACACCTGCACCGCTCCCCGCTCCAGCAGCTCCTGCGCCGTGACCTCCGACTCCTGAATGATGGAAAAGCTGCCGTCTGCCCAGATCACCAGATCCTCCTGATCCCTTGCCGCGCTGTCCCGATACAGCACGCCGTTGCGGATCACGTAGCCTGTCTCGCGGGAGCCGTAGTTATCGCCATTGACCGCCAGGACAGCGCCCACCTCCCCCGCTGTCTCGGAGGTGGCGGCGGTGACGTTGCGCCCGTAGCTGCTCTGGGCGAAGGCGGTCAGCAGCGCCTGGGGATCCGTCGTTTGGATGTCCGCAACGTACACGTTGCTGTCGGCATAGCGGTAGGTCTCGATTTGAATGCGCAGTTGCCCGTCGTCATAGCTGGTCTCACTCACAACCGGCTCCGCTGCGCTTTCGCAGGCTTGGGCGGAGAGCGTCTCCGCTCCCGCATCGTCGACCCGAAGGGCGGCTGTCTGCTCGACCGTCTCATAGACGCGGGTGATCACAAAGGTATCCAGCAGCGCATAGACGGTAAAGGCCGTCAGCGCAAGGGGAAACAGGATCCTGAACCATTTGCCTGTTCTTTTCATTTCATTGCCTCCTTTCTTGCTGAAAGGATACCATCTCAACCTTAAAGGAAGCTAAGAAGCGCAAAAAAACGGAAGCTCCGATCAAACAGAGCTTCCGTCAAGGCGGAAAAGGATCGCCCGGCGCGTCCCGCTTAGTCCGCGAAGAGCGGGGTGGAGAGGTAGCGGTCGCCGGTGTCCGGCAGCAGCGCCACGATGGTCTTGCCCCGGTTCTCCGGCCGCTTGGCCAGGATCAGCGCCGCGTGGAGCGCAGCGCCCGAGGAGATGCCCACCAGCACCCCTTCGGTCTTGCCCAGGAGCTTCCCTGCGGCAAAGGCGTCCTCGTTCTCCACGGGGATAATCTCATCGTACACGGCGGTGTTCAGCACCTCCGGCACAAAGCCCGCGCCGATGCCCTGGATCTTGTGGGGGCCGGCCGTGCCCTTGGACAGCACCGGCGAGCCCGCCGGCTCCACCGCCACGATCTGCACGGCGGGGTTCTTCTCCTTCAGATACTCGCCCACGCCGGTGATGGTGCCGCCGGTGCCGACGCCTGCCACAAAGATGTCCACCTTGCCGTCGGTATCCGCCCAGATCTCCGGGCCGGTGGTGGCCTTGTGGGTAGCCGGGTTCGCGGGATTGACAAACTGGCCGGGAATGAAGGCGCCGGGGATCTCCCCAGCCAGCTCCTCGGCCTTGGCGATGGCGCCCTTCATGCCCTTGGCGCCCTCGGTGAGCACCAGCTCCGCGCCATAGGCCTTCATGAGCTGGCGGCGCTCCACGCTCATGGTCTCGGGCATGACGATGATGATGCGATAGCCCCGGGCGGCGGCCACAGAGCAGAGGCCGATGCCGGTATTGCCGGAGGTGGGCTCAATGATCACGGAGCCCTCCTTCAGAAGCCCCCGGGCCTCCGCGTCGTCGATCATGGCCTTGGCAATGCGATCCTTCACCGAGCCTGCCGGATTCAGATACTCCAGCTTTGCCAGCACCCTGGCCTCCAGTCCCTGCTGCTTTTCCACGTTACGCAGCTCCAGCAGCGGCGTTTTTCCGATGAGCTGATCAAGAGATGTAAAAATATTGGACATGTCTGTTCCCTCCTGTTTTCATTACATTATTTTATGCACGTACGCTCCGGGAGGGCCGACATCGTTCACGCAGCAGAGCCATGGCGCAGGCCACCTTTCCTTGGGAATGGCGACAGTATAGCGCCTAATTCCTACATTGTCAATAGGAAATTAAAATCACCCGCAAAATGGGTCTTTTCATTCCGGGAAAACTGTGCTATACTTCATGGTTAGATATAGCTAACCGCAATGGGCGGGGCGCAAGTGAAAAGGAGAGTGTCTTATGATCAAAACAAGTCTGATAATCGACGGCATGATGTGCTCCATGTGCGAGGCGCACATCAACGACGTGATCCGGAAAACGATTCCGGAAGCGAAGAAGGTTTCTTCCTCCCACCGGACAGGCGAGGCCAGCTTTGTGACTGAAACGCCGGTGGACGAGGACGCCCTGCGGGCGGCCATCGCCGGGACGGGCTATACCTGCCTGGCCGTGACGGCGGAGCCCTGGGAAAAGAAGGGCTGGTTCCACAGGTAATACGCTTACAGCAGCTCCGCCATGGCCTCGCCCAGGGCTTTCAGATATTCCTCCTGCTCCCGGCTGCGGGAAGCGCTGTCCAGCCGGACGATGGGCTCGGCGCCGAGCCAGCGCAGCTGCGCCGCCGCCCGCTCCGTCTTGAGGGCCAGCTGCGTGTATGCCGGGCCGATGCGCAGCAGCGCCAGGGCTTCCTCCGGCGCAAGAAAGCCGCTGCTGAGCACGCCCATGGTGTCAAAGATGGTGTCGTTTGCGATGGGGCCCAGGATCACGTCCTCATCCAGGCTGTCCTGCCCCCGGCGGTTGCGGAAAATATAGGAAAACCAGTCCGCGTCCCGCTGAAAGCGCCGCACCGTGAGGCCCTCCAGCTCCAGCTCGTATCTGTTCAGAACAGCCTTCTCCCCTGCCCAGCAGAGGGCGAATTCCCGCTCCGGCGTCAGATAAAAGCCCTGGCCGAAGTCCGCGTTGACCCGACCGTAGTGAACATCCGGTCTGGGGATGCTCCGGTCGCTTACATGATAGAGCTTCATAGTCCCTCCTGCGTATGTAGTTTCTGCTGCTACTGTAAAGGGAAAAAGCGCAAAAGTCAATCGCGCAGCTGTCTCGCCCCGGCAGTTTTCCGATCCGCGCTTGCTTTCTTTCGGGTTTTGGGGTACTCTATCTGTGGAGTGTATGAGGAATCTGCAACTGTACAATGAACGAAGGGAGCGGGCAGCATGAATTTCTCGGATAAAAAGTACGACGTTTTTTCGATGTTCAACGACCGCTGGGCGCTGGTCACCGCGGGAAGCATCGAGGACTACAACACCATGACCATCGGCTGGGGCAGCCTGGGCACGATCTGGGGGCCGCCCCACAAGGGAAAGCCGATCGTGACGGTCTATGTCTCCCCGGCGCGCTACACCCACAGCTATCTGGAAAAAAACGACTATTTCACCGTCAGCTTTTTCCCGGAGGAGTACCGGAAAGATCTGGCGATCCTCGGCAGCCGATCCGGGCGGGACGGCGATAAGGTCGCGCTGACCGCCTTGGAGCCGGTGGCTCTCGCGCACGGCGTGGACTTCAGGCAGGCGGAGCTGACCTTTGTCTGCAAGAAGCTCTATTCCCACCAGTTTGAGCTTGAGCAGGTGCCGACTGAGGTGGCGGACTGGATCTATACCCGCGTTCCGCCCCACACCATGTTCCTCGGAGAAGTTGTGGACGTGATCGAGCGGTAAGTCAATCATGAAGAAGGAGCCGCTGCAAAACTTGCGTTTTGCAGCGGCTCCTTCTTGCACAAAGCGGATGATCGATCGCTTTTACGCCTCGGCGATGATGCGGCGGATGACCTTTTCGCAGCGCTTCCTGTCGTAGACCACCGGCACGGGATAGACGGGGTTGGCCTCGGCCAAGGCCCACCGGATCATCTGGGGGATGTCCTCTTCCTTGATGAAGTCAAAGCCTGTGGGAATGTTCATGCGCTTGTTCATGGCGCGGATCTCGTCGATGAAGGCCTTCGCTTTCTCCGCGTCGGTGCCGGTAAACTTCACGCCGGTCAGCTCCGCCAGGTGCGCCAGCTTTTCCTGCACCGCCTCGCCGTAGTCCTCCAGCACGATGGGCAGGATCACCGCGTTTGCAAGGCCGTGGGGCGTGTTGTACAGGCCGCCCAGGGTGTGGGCGATGGCGTGGACATTGCCCACACCGGCGCGGGTAAAGGCGAAGCCCGCCTTGAAGGAGGCGATCAGCATCTGGGTACGCGCCTCCATGTCGTTCCCGTCGTTATAGGCTCGCTCCAGATAGCGGAAGATCTCGCACACGGCCTCTTCCGCCAGGCGGATGCTCTCCTTGGTGTTATAGGTCCAGCAGACATAGGCCTCTACGGCATGGGTCAGCGCGTCCATGCCGGTGGTGGAGGTGATCTTCTGCGGCAGCTCCCGGGTCATCTCCGGGTCGAGGATCGCGTACTTCGGCACCAGATGCAGATCCATCAGCGCGTACTTGTGATGGGTCTCGGTGTCGGTGATGACGGCGGCGATGGTAGTCTCCGAGCCGGTGCCGGCTGTCGTGGGCACGGCGATATAGGGTGGGATCTTCTTCCCCACCTTCAGAAGCCCTGCCATCTTGCCGACTTCTGTCTTCGGCCGGACGATGCGGGCGGCGGCGGCCTTGGCCGCGTCCATCGGGGAGCCACCGCCGATGGCAATGAAGCCCTCGCAGCCCTTTTCCAGATACAGCTTCTGGATCCGGTTCACCGTGTTCACGGAGGGGTTGGCTTCAACTTCGGCAAAGAGCTCCCAGGCGACCCCGGCCCTGTCCAGCTCCGCGAGGATCTTCGGCGCAAGCTTTTTGCCGACGGTGGGTCCCGTCACGACCATGACCTTTCCGACCTTCTCCTTTTTCAGCAGCTCCGGGATCTTCCGGATGCTGCCCACGCCGGAGAACGGAATGGGTCTCCTCCAAACCAGGAATCTGGCCCCCACGTTAAAGACGGCCTGGAAGCCGCGGTAATACGCCTTTTTGATCGCGCCCATGGTCATGTCCTCCTCTTGTCAAATCCCGTAAAAATCCAGGAACTGTTTTGTCTCCGCCCGGCTGGGCTGTGACAGAATCAGCTCCGTTTCTCCCTGCTCGATCAGTTCGCCCCTATGCAGGAAGAACACCTGCTGCGCCGCGCGCCTGGCCTGCTGGATGCTGTGGGTGATCAGGAGCACCGCGCAGCCGGTCTCCCGGCAATAGTCCGCGATCAGGCGCTCGGAGGCGAGGGTGGATTCCATGTCCATCGCCGAGGTCGCCTCGTCCAGGATCAGCAGCTCGTATTGTTTCATCAAAAGGCGGGCCAGGGCCATGCGGGCCGTTTCCCCGCCGGAGAGTCTTTTCGCACTCTGCTTGGCAAGTCCGCCGAGCTCCAGCGCCTTCATCAGCTCCGCTGCGCGGGCACGGTCGTTTCCATTCGCCAGGATGTTTTTCTCGGTACTCATGCGGAAGGGAAAGCTCTTCTGCGGCAGATAGCCGATGGAAACGCCGGGGAGGATCGAACGCTTTCCGTCTGCGCGCTCGATCCCCGCGAGGATCTTTGCAAAGGTGGATTTCCCGCTGCCGTTGGGGCCGATGACTGCGGTGATCTGCCCTTCCGGCAGCTCCAGCTCCGGCAAGTCCAGCACGACCCGTTTGCTGTAGGTTTTGGTAAAGGCGATCGTCTTCATCGGCTGAGCCTCCCCTGCAGCAGACTGAGCACGACGTTCACCAGCAGCGACAGCGTCAACAGGATCAGCCCCAGGGCGATGCCCAGCGTAAAGCTGCCGCGGTTGGTGTACATCATGATGGCGGTGGTCATGACATTGGTCTTCCAGGCGATGGCGCCGCCCACCATGGCCACGGCGCCGACCTCGGCAATGGCGCGGGAGAAGGAGAGCAAATAGGCCGAGAAGATGGAATACAGGCATTCATTTACAAGCAGACGGTATTCTTTGCCGCGGCCAAAACCCAGCCCCCTGGCCGTTTCCCGCAGGGCGGGCGCGGTGTCCGCCACGAAGGTCTCCATCACCCCGACGATGATCGGCGTGATGAGCACCACCTGGGCCAGGATCATCAGCTTCACGGTGAAGAGCAGATGCAGATGGCGAAAAGGCCCGACGCCGGAGAAGAGCATATAAAACAGCAGACCGCAAACCACCGGCGGCATGCCGATCAGGGTGCGGTTGAGCACCAGCAGCGCCTTGCGGCCGGGGAAGCGCTCCGCTCCGAGCAGGATCCCGATGGGCACGCCCAGAAGAAGCGCCAGGATCGAGCTGGTCAGACAGACCTTCGCCGTGGTCGAGAGAATATTCAGAAGCTCCGGATCGGCCGAAAGGATCAGCTCGATCGCCTTTTGGATGGAAGCGCCCATACAAAACCCCTATCACCCCTGTGGGGCATTCCCCCGAAGGGGCAGAAAATGAACCGATAGCCGTGGAGGCAAGCTCCACGGCTATTAGTATACTTCATCCTGGCAAAGGAATCAACCCATGACGCCGTCGTTGGCAACAAAGGTCAGGAAGGTGGCCTTATCGGTCAGGATATAGGCGCCCATCTCCTCCGCCATGACGAGGCACGCGCCCATACCGGTGTTCGCGGAGATGTACCAGTCGGTATAATTCATAAAGCTCTCGGCATCGGCGGTGATGCCCAGCTCCTCCGGCCAGAGGCTCAGCTCCTTGGTGTGGGTGCCGGAACCGTCGCCGCGGGAGATGAAGGTGTACTTGCCGTCGGCGATAGCCTGAAAAGCGGCCTTGACGTCAGCGGCGTCCCGGACCCCGGCGGGGTCGGCAGAGGGACCGCAGAGCACGAAATAGTTGTACATCCAGTTCAGGCGCTCGGCCTCCATACCCTCCAGCACATAGGAGAAGCCGTCCTCAATGAACTTCTCCTCCTGGCTCTTCGAGTGCACCAGGATCAGATCGGCGTTGCCCATCTTGGCGTTGGCGATGGACTTGCCGGTGCCGGCGGAATAGACCTCGACCTCATAGCCGTACTTCTCCTCAAAGATCGGCAGCAGGTAGCCCAGCAGGCCGGAGTCGTTGACAGAGGTGGTGGTGGACAGACGGATGAGCTTGGTCTCCTCGGTGGCTGCGGGGATCTCCGCGGTGGAGACGGGCCGCCCGTCCTTCAGGTAGAACAGATACTCGCCGTACTGCTCAAAGCCGTAATTGGCAGCAAGCTCCTGCCCCTCCTCGGAGAGCAGCCAGTTGATCAGCGCGGCGGCGCCAACAGTGTTGATCTCCACGTCGGTGACCGGGTTGCCGTCCGGGTCGACAAAGGGCGCGTCGGGATTCACGGCCAGCAGGCTGTAGTTGTTGATCATGGCGTCGTCCGCTTCCAGAAGGATGCAGGTGTCGACGACAAGGGCATCGGTCTCCGGCTCTTCGGGCTGCTCCGGTTCCGTTTCGGTTTCCGGTTCCGCTTCGGTTTCCGGGACTTCGGCTGTGGGCTCCTCCTCGGGAGCGGGGGCTTCGGTCTCCGCAGGCGCTGCGGTCTCTCCGCAGGCCGCCAGCGCAAGGATCATGACAAGCACAAGGATCAGGGATACGATCTTTTTCATGTTTTTTCCTCCATTTTCAAAATAAAAAAACTCCCTCCGGAACAAAACAGACGCAAATGACCTGCGCCGCGCTTTGCTCCCGGAAAGAGGCTCGTCCACCGCTTGCTCGGAAAGCGTATTCGGTTGTTCGCATTGTAGCACCTGTTGTCTGGCATTTCAATCAATCTCCTTCACAAATTGTGCCAAATAATACGAAACCACACCAAATCACATATAGAAATATCAAGGTGTAGGCAACCCTTCGCCCATGCGGCATGGTACCGACACGCATGGACGGATTGTGAAGGGGTGCCCCCCTTCACGTTCAATCTACGCAAGCTGTCGATACTTTGTCGACAGCTTGAAATGTTTCGCTTTTCAAGCGCCGCTTTTTGGTATATGATTGAAAGAGCAAGCGCGAAGGGAGATCAAGCCATATGACGAACTACTACGGTTACATGGGGAAGGTTTTGCTGCTGGATCTGAGCGCCCGGAAGGTCGAAAACTACATCTGGACAGACCTGGAACGAGAGCTGTATATTGGCGGAAAGGCCATGGCCTCCAAGATCCTGTACGACAATCTGACCGGAAAGGAGACGGCCTTCGATCCGGAAAATCTGATCGTGATCGCCACGGGGCCGCTGACCGGCACCGGCGCTCCGTCCTCCAACCGCTTTGACATCTCTTCCCTGTCTCCCCTGACCGGGATCACGTCCTCCTCCAACTGCGGGGGAAATTTCGGACACTATCTGAAAAAGGCGGGGCTCGACGCGCTGATCATCCGGGGAAAATGCGATCGTCCGACCTGGGTGGAGATCGAGAATGGAGAATTCCGCTTCCATGACGCCGCAGGGCTCTGGGGTATGAAGGTCTCCGAAACCCAGGACGCGCTGCAAAAGGCGCTGAACGCCGCACACGGCAAGCCCCTGCGCTGCGGTATGGTGGTCATCGGCCCCGCGGGGGAAAACCTGGTGCGCTATGCCTCCGTGCTGAGCGGCGAACGGGCCGCAGGCCGGGCCGGCATGGGCGCGGTATTCGGCAGCAAGAATCTCAAGGCCATCACCGCCGCGGGCGACGCGATCCCCGGCGTTTATGACAGGGAAAAGGCCGCCGAGCACCGCAAGAAATGGGTCAACGCCATCCGCTCCCATCCGCTGACGGGCGAGCAGCTGCCGAAGCTGGGCACGGCGGGGCTTGTCAGCTCCATGCAGGTGCACGGTCTGCTCTCCACCCGCAACTACGCCAAGGGGCAGTTTGAAGACTTCGAGGCCGTCAGCGGCGAGGCGCTGGCCGAGGAGCTGAACCTCTCCAACAACGGCTGCCTGACCTGCCCGATCCGCTGCGCCCGCCGGGTGCCGGTGGACGGCAAAGCCGTCAAGGGACCGGAGCTGGAGACTCTGGGACTGCTGGGCGGCAATCTGGAAAACCCCGATCTGGAAAAAATCTGCCGCTGGAACTATGAGCTGGACGAGCTGGGGATGGACACCATCTCCACCGCCGGCACCCTGGCCTGGGCCATGGAGGCCAACGAGAAGGGCCTTTGGAAAACCGGGCTCGCGTTTAGGGAAACCGACGGTCTCTCGCAGGTTTTTGAGGACATCGCCCATCGCCGCGGCATTGGGGCGGAGCTGGCCGAGGGCAGCAAGCGCCTGAGCGAGAAATACGGCGGCAGGGACTTTGCCATCCAGTCCAAGGGCATGGAGCTGGCCGCCTATGAGCCGCGCCGCGCCGTGGGCCAGGGCCTCGGCTACGCCGTGGCCAATCGGGGCGGCTGCCACTTAAACGGCGGCTATCTGGTGGTGCTGGAAGGGCTCGGTCTGAACGTCAACGGTCAGACGCCCCGGGGCAAGGCAGATTTCTGCATGTTCATGCAGGATCTGATGGAGTCGATCTCCATGGGCGGCCAGTGTCTCTTCACCTCCTACGGCGTCCTTCCAGGCTTCCTGCTGCGAAGGCCCAACGGGGCGCTGACGAGGTTCGTCAACGCCGTGATCCCGTACCTGGGGCCGGCCGTGCGCGTGCTGAACAAGCTGCCGGAGATCGCCTGCTTCCATCTCCCGCTGCTGCCCTATACCAAGGAGCTCAGCTATACCACGGGCATGAAGATGAACATCGGCAGATTCATCCGCTGCGGCGAGCGCAGCTATAATGTGGAGCGCGCGGTGAACGCCCGCTTCGGCGTCAGCGCGGAGAACGACAAGCTGCCCAAGCGGCTGACGGACGTGCCGCAGGATCCCGGGAATCCCAAGACCAGGGTGCCCCTGGAGCGGATGAAGAAGACCTATTACCGCGCCCGCGGCTGGGGGAAGAACGGCCTTCCCTCGGAGAAGAAGCTGAAAAGGCTGGGGATCCGCTGATGGTGACGGTCAAACTGTTCGGAACGCTGCGGCTGGCGTCCGGCGTGAAGGAGCTGCAGCTTGAGGCAGGAAGCGTGAAGGAGCTCTACCCGCTGGTGCAGCGGGAGCTTCGCATCGCGAAGCCGGAGAGCGCCGTCACGGAGAAAGCGCTGCGCGGCTGTCTGGTCGCCGTCAACGGCGTCCGGGTCAGCCCGCGGGCAAAGCTCCGGGACGGGGATACGGTGTATTTCTTCCCTGCCGTGGCAGGAGGCTGACATGACGATTCAGGAGAACTGGGCACTGCCCACAGCGCGGATCGAAGAGCATCTGCAGAGTCTTGAAGGCGTGCGGCGGATAGCGGAAGGCCACTTTGAGGTCGGCGGCTGTGCGCTTTGTCTGCAGTCGCTGGAGGAGAGCAAAGTCGGCAGCTGCTCTTTTCCCCGCACACTGGTGACCTTCTCCGGCGAGGAGCAGGAGGTGGAACGCTTCCACCGGCAATTCATGATTCGCTTTCTCACCCTGGGCGGATAAAGAGCGCAGAAAGCGCAAAAAGAGAGACGGCTCAAGTCGAGCTGTCTCTCTTTTTGCCGTTTTCCGGCGTCTCAATGGTGGTGGTGCTGATGATCGCTGGAGCCCTCGGAGAACAGCATGTCCATCCCGTGACCGATGGGCTCGATCACCGCGGCCAGATTCTCCTTTGCCGCCTTCTCGCTGCCGGGAAGGTTCACGATCAGCGTCTTGCCGCGGATGCCCGCCGCGCTGCGGCTGAGGCAGCCTCGCGGCGTGATCTGCAGGCTTGCCCAGCGCATGGCCTCGGGGATGCCGCGGGTCTCTCTCTCGATGACGGCCAGCGTGGCCTCGGGCGTGATGTCCCGCTGGGAAAAGCCCGTGCCGCCGGTGGTCATCACCAGGGCAATCTTCCTCTCGTCCGCACACCGGATCAGCTCCGCCTGGATCTGCTCCCGTTCGTCCGGAATGATGTTGGTGTAGACGACTTCAAAGCCGGCCTCCTCCAGCATGGCCTTCACGGCCGGGCCGCTGGTGTCCACGCGCTCCCCGCGGGCGCCCTTGTCGCTGACGGTGATGACTGCCGCTGTGTACTTCATGGCTTTTATCCTCCGATCTGATTCATATTTCGGTTTGCATGGCTGCGTTCGCTGTAAGACAGCTCTCCGTGCCACTGGGGTTTTTCCAGGATCGCCTTGCGGATCGTCTCCTTCATCTCCTCCAGGCTCATGCCCTTGATGGAGATCTCCTCCGAGGAGTGCAGGCAGGGCTTGATCTTCCCGTCCGCCGTGATGCGGATGCGGTTGCAGGCGGCGCAGAAATGGGCGCTGACGGGGCTGATGAGGCCGATATTCCCCTGCGCGCCGGGCAGGCGGTAGAGCTTTGCCACGCCGCCGTCTGCCGCAGCCGGCTCAAGCGACCGCAGCCGCTCCGTCACGACCGTATAGGGGATAAAGGCCTCGGGGCCGAAGTCCCCGCTGTCGTACATGGGCATCAGCTCGATAAAGCGCACATCCACCGGATAGCGCCTCGTCAGCTCCGCAAGAACCGGGATCTCGTCGTCGTTGAAGCCGCCGATCAGCACGGCATTGATCTTGATTTTCTGAAAGCCCTCGCGCAGCGCGGCCTCGATCCCCTGCAGTGCCTGGGACAGCTCTCCGCGCCGGGTGATCCGTCGGTATTTCGACTCATCCAGGGTGTCCAGGCTGATGTTCAGGCGATCGACCCCCGCCTCCCGCAAGGGCGCGGCAAGCTTTGGCAGCAGCGTTCCGTTTGTGGTCAGACAGAGCTCCCGGATCCCTTCGATCTGCGCCATCTCCCGGCAAAGGGGGACGATGTCTGGCTTGACCAGCGGTTCCCCGCCGGTGATGCGCAGTTTTGTGATCCCCAGCGAAGCGGCGGCTTTGACCGCCAGCACCATCTCCTCATGGGTCAGCATGTCCTCGTGCCGCTTTTTGAACACGCCGTCCTCCGGCATGCAGTAGCGGCAGCGCAGATTGCACAGCTCCGTCACGGAAAGCCGCAGGTAGCTGATCTCTCTTCCGTATGTGTCTTTCATATGCTTGCCTCCTTCCCGATTCGCTCCGCCTCGGCCACTGCGGAATCCACCAGATCGTGTACCCGGTGGCAGTTTCCGGCGAGAAACAGCCAGGCGGGCTCGCCGAGCATGCGTACCAGCTCCCGCTCCGGGATCAGCCCCAGCGCGGTGATGAGCGTGTCGCAGGATAGTTGTTCTTCTTCGCCGCTGTCCAGGTGCCGCAGGGTCACGCCGCTGATCCGGCCATGACCGTGGATCTCCGTGACCGTCGTGCGGTACAGGACGGGTATCCCGTAAGGCTCGATGCAGCGGTGGTAATTCCGCGCCATGCCGCCGTAATGGGCTTCTTTTTCCGCAAGGGCGATCACATGCTTTCCGGCCAGCACCAATTGCCGGGCCATGATCATTCCCAAATCGCCGCTGCCCAGGATCAGGATCTCGTTCCCAGGATCCTGCCCGCGCAGATTCATCATTTCCTGCGCCTGCCCGGCGGTAAAGATCCCGGCAGGACGTGTGCCCGCGACCGGGAGGGCGCCGATGCTTTTCTCGCGGCACCCGGTCGCCAGGATCAGCTTTTCAAACCGGATTTCTTCCAGACCTTCGCTGCCGGACAGGACAGCGGTTTTTTCTTTTGTCACCGCCAGGACTTCTCTCCCCGGAAGGAAACGCACGCCTGTCTGCGCCAAACGTTCCGCCAGTCTCTCCGCATAGACGGGGCCGGTCAGCTCGGTTCCGAAGGCGGAAAGCCCAAAGCCCTCATGAACGCACTGGGACAGGATGCCGCCGGTCTGCTCCCGGCGATCGACCAGCAGGATGTCTCGGCAACCGGCTTCCCGGGCGGAGAGCGCCGCGGCCATCCCGGCCGCCCCCGCGCCGATGATCATCAGTTCAGTTTTCATGGCGCCTGCCTCCCAGGATCTCGGAGCCCGCACCGTCCTTGGTCACCGCGGCTTCAGAGACGCCCAGCTCCTGCGCCAAAAGCGCGATCAGCTTCTGCTGGCAGCGGCTGCCCTGACAGCGGCCCATGCCGGCGCCCACGCGGCGCTTGATGCCGTCCATCGTCGTCGCGCCCCGCCGGATCGCCTCCAGTACCTCCGCTCTGGTCACGTCCTCGCAGCAGCAAAGCACATCGCCGCAGTCGGGGTTGGCCCGGATAGCGGCATTCCGCTGTTCCCAGCTCATGCCCCGCATCTTTTTGATGCCGCTTCTGTGCCCGTTGAAGGCTTCGTTGACCCCTGCGTTCAGTTCCGCGGCGATCTTCTCGGCCACCGTGCGCCCCAGCTCGTCGGCGCAGGTAAGACCCGGCGTCTTGATCCCGATCAGGCTCCAGAAACCGGGGCCGGGATGCTCGATCACAAAGCTGCCGATGCTGCTGCCGTCCTCCCGCCGGGGATTCGGACGCACGGCGGCAAAGGAGCGGATCGTGTCCCGCAAGTCCAGGCCGGGCAGAACGAAATTGGCTCGTTCCCGGACAAAGGACAGTCCCTCCGCATTCACGGCGAAATCCGTCTCATTCTCCCGCTCCGAGGGGCCCAGCAGCAGGCTGCCCTCCACCGTGGGCACGGCGCTCAGCCCCTTGCCGCCGTCCTCCGGCTCGTACTGGATGATATGGGTCGGCCTGTTTTCCGCCGCCTTGTCCAGGATCAGATAGTCCGCTCCGTCCGGGGCAATGTGTACCGGCGTGGGAAACAAAAGCTCCTGCACGCTGTCCGCGGACAGACCGGCGCAGTTGACGACCGCGCGGCAGGAAAAGAGCCCCCGATCGGTCTCGATGCGATACCCTTCCTTGCTCCGGCCGATTCCCAGCACCCGGGTGTTGAGCCAGAGCTCAACGCCGTTTGCCACCGCGTTTTCGCAGGCCGCGATGCCCAACGCCCAGGGGTTGACCGTCCCGGCCGTGGGCGCGTACAGCGCGGAAGAGACGCCCTCCGCGAGAAGAGGCTCTGTCTTCCGGGCTTCCTCGCCGGAGAGCAGCCGCAGCCCGGGCACCCCCAGGAACAGCCCGTTTTCGTATTTCTTTCTCAGCGCCGCGTCGGCCTTTTCCCCATAGCTCACCATCAGGGAGCCGCAGCGGGAAAAGGGAACGTCCAGCTCCCGGCAAAGCGCGTCGAACCGGGCGTTTGCCCGGACGCACAGCTCGGCCTTCAAGGTGCCGGGCTTGTGGTCATAACCGGGGTAGACGATCGCCGTATTGGCACGGGAGATGCCGGTGCATACATCCTCCCGCGCCTCCAGAAGCGCAATACGCAGGTTCCAGCGGCAGAGATTCCGTGCTGTAAAGCAGCCGAGCAATCCGCCGCCGATGACGACAACATCAAAATCTTTCATTAAAAAACGTCGATGATCTCGCCCGGCCGGTCCAGCGTATAGCCGCCCATGGCCTCGATGCGCTCCCGGAAGGCCTTGCTTTTGAGCGTGCGGATCAGTTGTTTGACAAGGCCCGTATTCCAAACCTTCTCCGGGATCAGCAGGTCATACTCCTCCACGCAGACGGGCAGGAAATCCAGATCATAGAGCCTGGCGGCGGAATAGATGCCCATGCCGGCATCCGCGCTGCCGCCTGCGATCTGCACGGCCACAGCGTTGTGGGTCACTTCCTCCCGCGCATAGCCATAGACCCGATCCGGGTCAACGCCCTCCCGCTGGCACAGATAGTCTGTCAGAATGCGGGTGCCGGAGCCCTTCTGCCGGTTCACATAGCGCAGCCCCTCTTTGGCAATATCCGCAAAGCGCTTGATGCCGAGGGGGTTGCCCTTCTGCAGCATCAGCCCCTGCTGACGGCCCACACAGCGCACCAGATACACGCCGCCGTGGGGGAAATACTTTTTGATATATTTGCGGTTATACTCGCCGGTCTCCGTATCCAGCAGATGGATGCCCGCCGCGTGCGCCTCGCCCCGGCGGATCGCCATGATGCCGCCCATAGAGCCCACATGGGCGGAGGAGAGGAAGATGCGGTGATCCTCCCGGTGGATGAGATCCGTCAGCTCATCCAGCAGCGGATCATGGCTGCCGATGACGACCAGAGTATTTTTCAATTGTCCCTTGTCCTTCAGCAACCGGACGCGAACCTCCTCGCCGGAGGCATAGCCCTCCGTGCCCTGGGGCACCTCCAGCATGCCGTCCGCCTTCATGAAGGAGGACACCACGCCGCTGCCCCGAGGCAGCGGGGAGGCCATCAGGGAAGAGCCCACATAGCCCATCCGCAGGCGCACGTATTCCTGATACTTGAGACCCGAGACCACCTGCCGCGTGAGCTTTGCCCGGGTGCGGCTGCCCTTGTCGCTTTCTCTGCCGTACCAGGCGTCGATCAGCGGCTGCAGGAATTCCTCGATCACAATGATGCCGGACACCGGATAGCCGGGGACGCCCAGAATGGGCTTTTCTCCGCGAAGGCCCAGGATCGCGGGCTTGCCGGGCTTGATGGCGACGCCGTGATAAAGCACCTCGCCGACCTCCCGCACGACGGCTGTGGAATAATCGTCCCGCCCGGCGGAGGAACCGGCGTTGAGGATCACCATGTCGCATTCGTCGGCCGCTTTCGCGACCGCATCCCGAATGGCGTCAAAGCGGTCGGGCACAATGGGATAGGTCTTGGGCTCGGCGCCCCAATCGGCCAGCATGGCGGAGAAAATGGAGGAGTTGAACTCCAGAATATCACCGGGCTTGGGATCTGCACAGGGCGGGATGATCTCGTCGCCGGTGGGGATGATGCCCACCACCGGGCGGCGAATGACCTCGAGTTCCAGCACGCCGCCGGCGATCATGGCGCCGATGGCGGCGGGCGTGATCTCCATGAAGCTGGGCAGGATCATCTCCCCGGCGCAGATATCCTCGCCGATCTGGCGGATATGCTGCCAGGGCGCGGCGGCGGCGTGGATCGTGATGCTGCCGTCGTCATTTTTCACGATGTCCTCCATCATGATGACCGCGTCGCAGCCCTCCGGGATGGGGTCGCCGGTATCCACCACGACGAACCGGTCTTCCCGCAGGGTAATGGGCGTGGTCTCTGTGGCGCCGAAGCTGTCTTTTGCCCGCAGGGCCACGCCGTCCATGGCGCTTGCAGCGTAATGGGGCGCGTTGATCCTGGCATAGACCGCCCGGGAGGTGATACGCCCGTAAGACGCCTGCACCGCTACGGTTTCCGGCTGCATGCCGAAACCATTCTCCTGCAGCTTCCGGAGGTATTCCTTTTTCGCCTGCTCCAGCGGCACGTTGGTCAAATATTCAAAGCCCATTTCAATAACTCCTTCCATATAGGCTCCCCTGAAAGGGGAGCTGGAACGGCGCGTCTCACGCAAGCGCCGTGACTGAGGGGTATCACCTGAATAAAAGCACCTGCACCTGCGCGCCTTTGGGAAGGCCCTCGCAGTCGCGCGGGATAATGAAATAGCCGTCCGCCCCGGCCAACTGTGTGATCAGCCCGGACTTGGAGCGGACGGGTGCGGCCAGAAGCCTCCCGCCCTCCCGGCGCAGATGGCAGGCGTTGACCTGCTCCCGGCCGTGGTTTGAGCCAAGGCTCTCGGTCAGCTCCGCCGTGACCGTATAGTCTTCCTGCTTTCGTCCCATGAGCCGCCCCAGCAGCGGCAGCACGAAGAGCTGCGCCACGAAGCAGGCCGCCACAGGGTGACCGGGAAGCCCGATCAGGGGCTTGTTGCCCGTTTTTCCCAGAATGGTGGGCTTGCCGGGCTTGATGGCGATGCCGTGCAAAAGCAACTCTCCCATGCTCTCTACGATGCGGCAGGCCGCGTCCTTGACGCCTACGCTGCTGCCGCCGGAGAGGATCACCGCGTCGCAGTCCCGCGCCGCCGTCTCCATCTTCCGGCGCAGAAGCTGCTCATCGTCTACCACAATGCCGTAATTGACCGGCTGGGCGCCGAAAGCTTCCAGCATGGCGGTCAGAAGCGGAGAATTCACGTCCCGCACCTGGCCGGGGCCCGGCGTCTCGTCGGGCGGCACCAGCTCGTCCCCGGTGGAGATCACCCCCACCTTCGCCCGTCGCGCAACGGGCACGCTTGTTCTTCCGACGGCTGCCAGCGCGCCGATATCCTGGGCGGTGAGCATCCGCCCGGCGGGGAGGATCTCCTTGCCGGGGAACACGTCGTCGCCCCGGAAGATCAGGTTCATCCCCGGCGCGCCCGGCTTCATGATGCCGACGGTGCCGTCGCCGTAATCCTCGGTATACTCGATCATCACCGCGCAGTCCGCGCCCCGGGGGATCGCGCCGCCGGTAGGGACATAGGCGCAGCTTTCGCGGGAAAGCGCAAAGTCCGCTCCCTCGCCCATCAGCACCTGCCCGGCAAGGTTCAGGATCGCCGGGATCGCGTCGGAGCAGCCGAAGGTGTCGGCTGCGCGGCAGGCATAGCCGTCCACGGTGGAACGGTCAAAGTCCGGGACATATTCCCGCGCCGTGATCGGCTCGGCCAGCACGCGGCCCAGGGCCGCGGCAAGGGGAACCGCTTCGGCGAGACCCAGCGGCTTGAACTCCTTTCGGATCAGCGCCAGCACTTCCTGCGGTGTTTTGACTTCCAGCATGCTTACACCTCCGCAATGATCTTGCCCATATCCCGGTAGTCGTTGCCGGAAAACTGCCGGATCTCTTTCTGAAAGGGGGCGGAACGGAGAATACTCAGCAGCTTCTCTCCGGCCTCATCCTCAAGGAAGTCCCTCCGCATGACAAGGTCGAACCGCTCCTCCAGCAGGGGGATAAAATCCAGCCCGTCGATCTGCCGGGAAATGCGTTCCGTACCAATGGCAAGATCGGCTTCCCCCTCCGCGATGGCGGCGGCCATGGTCAGATGGGACTTCATTTCCCGCTCATAGCCCTTGATCTCCCTTGCATCCAGCTTCATACGCCGCAGCTGGCCGTCCAGCAAAATCCGCGCGCTGGAGCCTACGCCCCGGTTGAGGATGGTAACATCCCGCCTGGCCAGATCGCGCCAGCCGCTGATCTCCTTCGGGTTCCCGGAAGCCACATAAAAGCCCATACGCCGGTAGGAGATGTTGATCAGCACAGCCGGAACGCCGGGCAGAAGTTTTTTCACAAAGGAGGTGTTAAAGCATTTCTCCTCCGCGTCATACAGGTGGCAGGCTGCGGCGTCCACCTTCCCCTCATACAGGGCCAGCAGGCCCTCAAAGCTGTTAAGATAGCAGCGCTGTGCGCTGACGCCGTGCTGCGCCAGATAATTGGACAGAAGATCCAACACCACATCTTGGCCGGAGATCAGCACCCGCCCGGCGTCAGGCTGTTTGGGATTCAGCAGCGAGCTGCTGATTTCCGAACGGCGCACCGGCTGCATGCTGCGCTCGTGACGGGATCGGGCGATATAGGCGTCCACATCATCCTGTGTAAAACGCACCTTGCGCCCGACCTTATAGGAATTGATGTCGCCGCGCCGGATCAGTTCATAAATCGTCGACTTGCTCACGTGCAGGAGCTCTGCGACCTCCAGCGTGGAGAGAGATTTGTTGGGAGCCATCCTTCTGACCTCCATTCAGGTCCTTCAAATTCTTTATTGATATTATAACGGTTTTGCACAATCTGTACAAGCCCTCCGCCGAGCAATGTTATGTATTATTTCGTGCGGTTTCGTATCGTTTCACGCAAGGAATTTGCCCCTCGTTGATATCGTACATTCTCTTTCGTACCAGTTCACGCTGAAATTCGCCGGAGTCCTTGAGATGCCCCTGCAAAATCAATATAATGTGAACAGAAAACCAAATCGGAAAATAAAAAAACATTTCTTTAGGAGGAATACGCATGAGCAACGCATATTACGAAAAAATCGCACGTATCAACCTGAGCACCGGCGAGATCAAAGCGGAACCCCTGGATCTCGAAGTGGCCAAAAAGTTCATCGGCGGCCGCGGCCTTGGCACCAAGATCCTCTATGATGAGGGCGTTGCCGCCGTCGATCCCCTGTCCCCTGAGAACAAGCTCGTCTACATCACCGGCCCCATGACCGGTTCCAACTCCCCGTCCTCCGGCCGCTACATGGTCGTGACCAAGTCCCCGCTGACCGGCATGATCGCCTGCGCCAACTCCGGCGGTATCTGGGGCGCCAAGCTGAAGTTCGCCGGTTGGGACGCCCTGATCGTCGAAGGCCAGGCCCCTGACTGGTGCTATCTGAACATCGTGGACGACAAGATCGAGATCCTCGACGCAAGAGAGTATCTGGGTGTCCTGAGCGAAGAGCTTGACGACAAACTGAAGGAAAAGCACGGCGCCGACTGCTCCGTCCTGAACATCGGCCCCGCCGGTGAAAAGCAGGTGCTGCTTGCCGCCGTCATGAATGACAAGGACCGCGCCGCCGGCCGTTCCGGTACCGGCGCCGTCATGGGCAGCAAGAAGCTCAAGGCCATCGTGGTCAAGGCCACCCGCAAGCAGCTGGACGTCATCGCCGACGTGGACGCGCTGAAGGAAGCCAATAAGGCCTGCCTCAAGATCATGACCGACAACCCCCTCACCGGCGCGGGTCTGCGTGCCCTCGGCACCGCCTCTCTGGTCAACGTCATCAACGGCATCGGCGCTCTGCCCACCAAGAACTGGCAGGAAAGCTACTGCCCCACCGCCGACCAGTTCTCCGGTGAGACTCTGGCCGAGAAATACCTGGTCAAGCCCGGCGCCTGCTTCCACTGCCCCATTGCCTGCGGCCGCATCATCAAGCATGACGACAAGGTCGTCGGCGGCCCCGAGTACGAACCGCTGTGGGCCTATGGCAGCGACTGCGGAAACGACGATCTGTACACCATCGACGAGGCCAACCGTCTCTGCAACGAGTACGGTCTGGACGCCATCGGCGTTCCCTGCACCATCGCCGCCGCGATGGAGCTTTATCAGCGCGGCTTCATCAAGGAAGAGGACTGTGCCGGCGTGCCGTTGGAGTGGGGCAGCAAGGAAGCCCTGATCGAGTGGACCAAGCGCATGGGAGATCCCAAGACCGAGCTTGACTGGCTCATGTCCTCCGGTTCCGCCCGCCTGTGCGAGCACTACGGCCATCCCGAGTTCTCCATGAGCGTCAAGAAGCAGGAGATTCCCGCCTACGACGCTCGCGCTATCCAGGGCATCGGCATCAACTATGCCACCGCCAACTGCGGCGCCGCTCACGTGCGCGGCTACATGATCGCGCCCGAAGTCCTCGGCATCCCCGCGCAGCTGGATCGCACCGTCACCGACGAGAAGGCCGGCTGGGCCAAGACCTTCCAGGATCTGACCGCCGCCATCGACTCCATGGGCACCTGCCTGTTCACCTCCTTCGCCCTGGGCGCTCCCGAGTATGCGAGCCTGCTCAACGCCGCCACCGGCACGAGCTACACGCCCGAGGAGCTTCTGGAGGTCGGCGACCGGATCTTCAACATCGAGCGTATGTTCAACAAGGCCGCCGGCATGAAGCCCGAGGACGACCGCCTGCCCAAGCGCCTGCTCACCGAGCCCATCTCCAACGGGCCCTCCAAGGGCATGGTCAACAAGCTCGACATCACCCTGCCCCAGTATTACGCCGCCCGCGGCTGGGTCAACGCCTTCCCCACGGACGAGACCCTGAAGAAGCTGGGTCTTGACGAGTGCATCGGAAAGTAAGATAATAGCTTTGAAGGGAGAGGCTGCCCGCCTCTCCCTTTTTGATTCGCAAAGGATGTGATTCTATGATCGAAGTACGCTTTTTTGCCACGCTGCGCGAGGGGCGGGGCAAGATCACCCAGGTTCCCGCAGAAGAGGCTTCCACCGCCGCTGACCTTCTCCGCCGCTTTGAGATTCCCGCAGAGGAAGTCGCGATCCTGCTCATCAACGGTTTTCATTCCAAGCCGGCCGCTCCCGTGAAGGACGGCGACGTCGTCGCTCTTTTCCCGCCGGTGGGAGGCGGCTGAGCCATGGAGGAACGCTATATCCGCAATCTCGGCGCCCTGACGGAGCGGGAATGCGCCCTTCTGCGCGCAAAGACCGTGTTCGTGGCGGGCTGCGGCGGCCTTGGGGGCTATCTCATTGAGATGCTGCTGCGTCTCGGCGTGGGGACGATCCGCGCCGCCGACGGCGACGCCTTTGAAGCCTCGAACCTGAACCGCCAACTGCTCTCCTCGCCCTCCTCACTGGGAAAGCCCAAAGCGGAGGCGGCGGCTGAACGCGCCGCGCTGGTGAATCCCGACGTCCGTTTTGTCCCGATCCCCCAATTCGTGACGGAAGGAAACGCGGCGGAGCTGATCCGGGGCTGCGACGCCGTGCTGGACGCGCTGGATAATATCCGGGCGCGCCGTATCCTCGCGCGGGCCTGCGCGGAGGAAGGCGTTCCGATGATCCACGGCGCGATCTGCGGCTGGAGCGCACAGGCGGCTGTCGTCATGCCGGAGGACGATCTCATCGATCGGATCTACCCGGAGGGCGCCAGGCTGGGCAGCAAGACCTCCCTGTCTTTCACACCTCCGTTCTGCGCCGCGCTGCAGGTGGCGCTCTGCACCAGACTTCTCGCCGGACGGCCGGTGGAGACCGGGCGCCTCTACATGGCGGATCTTCTGGACATGGAGATGGAAAACATCTTCTGATCTGACCGACACAGTCTCGAGGGCAACATGGAAGAACAGATTAGAAAACTGTATGTGGAAGCATCCTCCCGCTGCAATCTCCGGTGCAAGATGTGCTTTCGGCACAGCTGGGTCGATGAGCGCTTCGGCGATCTCGACCCGGCGGTTTTTGCGCGTCTGATGGACGATCCTGCCGGTTCTGCTGCGGAGACCGTTTTCTTCGGCGGCATGGGGGAACCGCTGGTGCATCCCTCGCTCACTGAGATGGCGGATCTTGCGTCAGCACGCGGAAAAAAGGTCGAACTCATCACAAACGGAACGCTGCTGACGGGAAAGGAAGCCCGCGACCTGCTGAATGCGGGCGTTTCCCGGATCTGGGTCTCTATCGACGAGCTCTACGAAAACTACGGAAAAATCCAGGTTGGCAGCGATTTCGGCCTGGTCCTTGAAAATCTCGTTGCCTTGAACGAACTCAGGCGAGGAACAGGCGTCCGGCTCGGCATGACGGCCGTCGTCATGCGGGACAATATCGCAAGCCTCCGCCGTATCCGGGAATTTGCCGAACGTTTTGGGGCGGACGATCTGAACCTGAGCCACATCATCCCCAATCGTGCGGAGGATGTGGAGCAGGCGCTCTGGCCCATGTGCGATGTGGCCGCCATCAAGGCCGTCACGGATAAGATCGGCTATACCTGGCGCTTTGAGGGCTTCGACCTGGGGACGCAGATCCCTATGTTCAAATTCTCAACGCGTTACAAGGATCTGCTCTTTCCCAACGAAGAGAGTCTGCAGGAGGCGGAGCTCTTTTCCTGGAAGGGACAGCCCGTCACCCGGCGCACCAATTGGTGCCGTTTCATTGAAGAAGGGCACTGCTTCATCCGCTGGGACGGAGACGTCTCCCCCTGCATGGGTCTGCTCCACACAGCGGACACCTACCTGGGCGAGCACAAACGCCGCATCTGGCATCATTCCTTCGGGAATGTCTGCGAGCAAGGCCTCTGCGAGATCTGGAACAGCGAAGAATACCGGGCCTTCCGTCGGCGTGTGCACGAATTCAAGTTCGCACCCTGCCTGTTCTGCGGCGGCTGCGAGCTGCTGGAGGAAAACGAGACGGACTGTATCGGCTCCCTCGCACCCACCTGCGGCGGCTGCCTCTGGGGACAGGGCTTCGCCGTGTGCCCGTGAAGCTGTTTGGCTCGCGATCTTCTTTCCGTCAGGCGCTTGACAGGCCGAAAGATGCTTAATTGTCGACAATAATCTCAAAAAAATAACAGGAGCGGATACGAATGGTTCGGCATCTGTTTCAAACTGGCCCGAATAACGGGATTTGAACCAGCGGCCGCCCCGGCGCTGCACGCCGCGTCGGCCGCCTTGCGGCGGATCATATTGCAAGAGGCCGCTGGTTCAACGCCCCGCTCAAAATAATTGCAGGGCCGTCCCATAAGGGACTGCCCTGCAATTGGTCCGAGTGACTGGATTTGAACCAGCGGCCGCCCCGGCGCTCCGCGCCGTGTCGGCCGCCTTGCGGCGGATCATATTGCAAGAGGCCGCTGGTTCAACCGACCATGCAAAAGAAATAAAGCAGACCGTCAGAAGACGATCTGCTTTATTTGGTCCGAGTGACTGGATTTGAACCAGCGGCCTCTTGAACCCCATTCAAGCGCGCTACCATCTGCGCTACACCCGGGTCTACTCAGAAGGAAGCTTCCAAAAAGCTCCTCCTGTATCTAAAAGCAAAGCCCTTGGCCTTGCCGCCCGATTATATTAGCACAAGTGAGCGGCAAGGTCAAGCATTATTTTTGCTTTTTTTCAAATTTTTTGGCGGGCGCGGGATGAGACGGATCGCCGCCCCCGGTGCTGCGACACCGGTTTACAACGGCAGGACAGCCGCGGGGCGACGGATGCGCTCACTCCGTAAAATGGATGTGGTTGTTGATGTGGTCCTGGCAGAAGCAGTGGTAGCCCGCGCAGCGGGAGCAGTAGCGAAACTCCAGCTCCGGATTGCTGACGTCCGTCCGGCCGCAGACCGCGCACTTGTGGTGGTAGAGCTGATCCTTCTGCTCGCGGCGGGTGCGCTCCTCCTCCCGCCGGATGCGGGCGGTCTCCCGGCGGAAGTTCACCACGGTGTCGCTGGGCTTGCGGGGGCGGCGGTTCCACAGCTCCACTGCGAAGAATACCAGGTAGTTCAGCATGGCTACCGCCGGCAGCATGTTCACCGGGAAGATGAAGGCGCCGTTCACCATGTCGTAGACAAAAAGCCCCACATCCACCAGCGCAAGCCACTTCATCTTCACCGGCAGGATCATGAACAGCAGCACCTCCATGTTCGGGAACAGGGTGGCCACCGCGAAGAACATGGACAGATAGATATAGTGGCCGGACATGGCAAGAGCCGTGGCGTAGCTGTAAATGCCGCGGCCAAAGGCGCCCATCAGCACGCCGAAGAGCGCCGTGAAGAACCAGCCGATCAGAATGTACAGGTTGAACTGTACCGTGCCCCAATACTGCTCCAACAGGTTGCCCATCCAGTAGTAGAAATAAAAGGACAGCAGCGCCAGGAAGGGATTGCCGACCACAGGGATGAACAGGAAGGTAACCAGCCGCCAGATCTGCCCCCGGCAGATCCCGTCATAGCTGAAGACCAGATAGTTCAGCAGCGTCGTGTTGCGCAGCAGCACGCAGAGGATCCAGACCAGCACGTTCCCGCCCACCAGATAGCGGATCAGATGTGGGATGCCGAAATGGGGATGCTTGTAGGCAAAGCGCTCCACCAGGCGCATGGGGTCTTTCATGAAATCACCTCGAGATGTCGAGTTTTGCGTGTAGAGTTTTAAGTTTTGAGAAGACGAGATTTCGAAGCTCGGAATTGGCATGTGTACCTGCCGGAGAACGAAATACCGACCTCAACCGCCCCTACGGAGGACTTTCCCCGCAAGGGGCAGGAATACTGTGCGGGGGAGACGAGACAAGCAAAACTGAAAACTTGTTGTTTCTATCATACCCTTTCCCCGACGCAAAGTCTATAAAATTTTGTAAATTTGCAAACTTGCACTTCCTTTTTGCAGGCGGCTGTGGTATGCTTTATCAGTATAAAACTAATTTGGAGACGTATGCGATGGAGAGAGAAGCCGGAATTCAGAACGAAATCATCGAAGGGCGCAACGCCGTGCAGGAGGCTCTGCGGGCCGGGCGCGCCATCGACAAGCTCTATATCAGCAAGGGCGAGGTGGACAAGACCCTGGGGCACATCGCCTCCACCGCCCGGGACAAGGGCATCGTGGTGGTGGAGTGCGACCGGCGCAAGCTGGACTTCATGAGCCAGACCCACGCCCACCAGGGCGTCATCGCCCTCTGCGCCGTGCGGGACTACTGCAGTCTGGAGGATCTCTTCGCCATCGCCGAGGAGCGGGGCGAGCCGCCCTTCTTCGTGGTCTGCGATGAGATCAGCGACGGGCACAACCTGGGCGCCATCATCCGCTCGTCCGAGTGCGCGGGCGTCCACGGGGTCATCATTCCCAAGCGCCGCAGCGCCGGGCTCACCGCCGTGGTGGACAAGGCCAGCGCCGGCGCCGCCGAGCACATGGCCGTTGCCCGGGTGCCCAACATCCCCGCCGCCCTGCAGGAGCTGAAAAAGCGGGGCGTCTGGATCTACGGCACCGCCGCCGACGGGGAAAAGGATCTGTGGCACACCGATTTCTCCGGCCCCATCGCCCTGGTCATCGGCTCCGAGGGCGACGGGATGGGACGCCTGGTGCGGGAAAGCTGCGATTTCATCGTGAGCCTGCCCATGCGCGGGCGTGTCAGCTCCCTGAACGCCAGCGCGGCCGCCGCCATCACCCTGTACGAGATTCTGCGTCAGCGCAGCCTGTAAAGCGATTGATAGGAAGCAGAGGGATAGTATGAGAAGTCAGATCCCCTTGAATCAGGAAGAAAGCAGCGAATCCCCGGGCTTTTCCGTCCGGGACATTCTCGCGGATTACCGGGCGCAGGACGCCTTTGCGCCGGAGGAGGACTCCGCGCCAACGCGGCGCAGCATGTCCGCCTCCGCCCTCTCCTCTCTGCAGGCGGAGCCTGAGGAAGAGGAGGGCGTGCGCATCTACCAGCCGCGGCGGGACCGCGCCCGGGAGCAGGAGCGGCTTGCCTCCCGCTGGGGCGAAAAGCCCCTGCCGTCGGAGCCGGAACCCGAGCCGGAGCCGGAGGAGGACGAGGAAGAGGAGGCGCCTGCGGCGCGTCCCACGCCGGGCGCTTTTGTCGCGGGTCTCCTGTCGCGCTTCGGTCGGGGGAAGAACGCCGCCTCCCGACGGGAGAAGGCCGCGCCCGCACCGGAAGAAGCCGCGGAGCTGCCCAGCTTTGAGGAGCTTGTCTGGGGCGAGGAGAAGAAGAAAAACGCCCCCGTGCGCATCGTGGAGGAGCCGGAGCCCGAAAAGCCGATCCCCGAAAAGCCCGCGCCGGCAGAGCCGGAGATCCACATTCCGGAGTCGGAGCTGAACGGCCTGTCCGTGGACGCCATTTTGTCCGACTACTGGGCCGGCTTCACCGAGGACGAAGGCCCCGCACCGGCGGAGCCGGTATCCCGCCGCGCCCGCCGGGAGCAGGAGGAGAATGCCCGCAGGGAGAAGACCCGCCCCGCGCCCCGGCGGCGGGAGGAGCGCCCCGCGCAGGCGGAGAGCGCGTCGCGGAAAGCGGAGCGCGCAAAGCCCGCCCCCGCGTCCCTTGCAGAGCCCGCACCCGCTCCGCAGGATCCCATGGAGATGTCCGTTTCCGACATTCTGTCGGAATTCTGGGCCAATTATTCGGAGGAGGAGACGCCCGCACCCCGGGAGGACGCTCCCCGCTCCCGCCGGGAAGCCGCCCGCATGAGAGGGGAGGACACAGCCGTCCCCCCTACCGGCGCGGCCCCCTCGGCCGCAGCAAATAAGCCCGGCCGCCGTCAGCGCGGCGAGGCCGAGCGCACTCCCTCCCCCCGCCGCAGCGCGGCCGGAGACGAGAAAAAACAGGAGGCACGCCGTGCCTCCCGCAGCCGGGAGCCGCGGAAAAACCGCCGCGGCGACGGAAAGGAGCGCCCCGCGCAGGAGGCGCCCCCGATCCAGACCTTTGAAGCGCCTCCGCAGGAGCCCCGGCCCGCGCCGCCGGCGCCTGTGGATCCGGCGGAGCCCGCCGCTCTGTTCGGCTTTCTCCGCCGCCCGGCGGCTGACGCGCCTTCGAACCAAGCGCCGGAGGCCGCCCCAAAGCCTGCGCCAGCCCCACGCCGGACGGCGCGGGAAGCCCGCCCTGTTGAACCCGCGCAGCCCAAAGAGATTAAAGATGAGGATGTTGAGTTCGGCGCCATGTCCGTAGATGAAATCTTAGCAGAATACAACGACATATTTGCCGCCCTGCCTGCCGCCGCCTCCGCCATCGGCGCGGAGCGCGCCGCGGAAGAGGCAGCGGCGGAGACTGAGGCGCCCGCGACGGCGCCGGAAGCTCCCCCCGCGGCGGCAAAGCCCGCCGCGCCCAAGGGGAACGTCTCCCGCATGGAGGCGGAGGCGCAGGATCTGCTGCGCCAGATGCGCAGCGGCTCCCTTCGCAGTGAGAGCGAGGGGGCGAAGGATCCGAGCCGTCCCTCCCTGCGCCGCTCTGAGCGCGCTGCAAGGGAGCGCGCAAAGCCCGCCCCAGCCCCCAAGCCCGCTGAAAAAGCACCCGAAAAAAACGCTGCCATGCCCAGCGTGGAGGACGCCGAGTGGGGCGAGACCCTGCGCCGGCTGCTGGGGCAGGATCCCGCGCCGCCGCAGCCCGCGGCTGCCGTGGAGCCCTCCCGCGCCGAGCCCCAGAGCTATGTGCCCCGTCGGGCCGCCCGGAGCTTTGAGATCCCCAGCGAAGAGGTGGATCCCCGCTTCAACCTGAGCGGGGAGCGCAAGAGCGCTATGGTCTTCGGGGACAAGGAGCTGGATCTGAGCCCTGAGGAGGGCTATGTGCCCCCCAAGGCTGCGGAGAACGTGGGCTTCCACTGGGTCGCCGGGGAGGAAGAGCTGCCGGAGAAGCCGGTGGAGAAGAAGCCCCTCTTCGGCAAGGCGAAAAAAGCCGCCCCCAAGCGTGAAAGCGCCGAGAGCGACGAGAGTACCGAGGGCTATGACGACCGGAAGCGCCCCGAGTACGCCCCCGACAAGGACTACAGCCCCGAGGAGGGGGAGGAGGCGGAGGATCCCGGCGCCTTCCCCAGCTTTGGGCAGTATCTGTCCGGCATGGTGTCCGGGCTGCTGGTGCGCCTGCTGGGCGTACGCCGCAGCAAGGGCAACGATGCCGCCGGCACCATGGAGGACGAGGACGAGGATCTGGGGCCTGAGGTCTCCCCCGCCGCCGCCTCCAAGTATTACGGCTCCTTTGTGCTGAGCCTGCGGATGCGCCTGCGCATCGGGCTGGTGCTGCTGCTGGTGATGGCCTGGATCGCTCTGGGTCTGCCCGTCTCCGGCGCGCTGCGCTCGGTGCAGGTGGCCGCCGGCATGGTGCTGGCCATCCAGCTCACCATCCTGCTGCTGGGGCTGGACGTGGTCACCGGCGCCGCGGTGAATCTGGCCCGGGGCCGCTTCGGCGCGGATTCCCTGGCGGTCCTCTGCTGCGTGCTCACAAGCCTCGACGCGCTGGCCGTGACCCTTGGCGTGCTGAGCACGCCCCACATGCCCCTGTGCCTCATCTCCAGCGCCTCCTTCCTGGGGGTTTTGCTGAGCTCCCTGGTCAGCGCCCGGGCGCTGCGCAAGGCGCTGCGGGTGCCCGCCATCGGCAAGCGCTGCTACGGCGTCACCGCCGAGCGGGACGTGAAGGGCAGCGGCCTGACCCTGCTCAAGTCCCTGCGCCCGCCCAAGGGCTTCGTCCGCCGCACCGAGGAGGCCGCCCCGGACGAGACCGCCTTCACCCGCCTCTCGCCGCTGCTGGCGGCGGCGGCGCTGCTGCTGGCGCTGATCGTGGCCATCGCCAAGCACGCCTTCGGCGAATTTCTGTACATCCTGTCCGTGCTGCTCTGCCCCGCGGTGCCCCTCACGGCGCTGCTGGCCTTCGCGCTGCCCTATCTCTTCGGCTCCCTGCGGATTTTCCACAGCGGCGCCGCCATCGCCGGCTGGTCCGGCGTCTGCGACATCGGCACCAGCGACAACCTGATCGTCACCGACCGGGATCTCTTTCCCGAGGGCAGCGTGGTCATCGACACGGTGCGCATCTTCGCGGAGATGGCGCCGGAGACCATCATCTCCTACGCCGGCACCATGGTCTGCGCCTCCGGCTCGGATCTGGCGCCCTGCTTTGCGGAGCTGATGGAGAAAAACGGCTGCCCCATGCGCCGGGTGGAGGGCTTTGAGTATCTCTCCGGCGGCGGCATGAAGGGCGTCATCGACGGCAGCGTCATCCTCTGCGGCGGTCTCGATCTGATGCGGCTGATGAACGTGCGCGTGCCCTACCGGCTGGTGGGCAAGACCACGGTGCTGCTGGCGGTGGACGGCATCCTCTGCGGTATTTTCAACATGAAGTACGAGGGGCAGCCCCAGGTGCGCAAGGCGCTGGTGGGCCTGATCCGCTCCAACCGGCACCCCATCTTCGCCATCCGGGACTTTCTGGTGACGCCGGAGATGCTGTCGGACTGCTTTGATGTGGCCACCGACGGCTACGATTTTCCGCCCTACGTGGATCGCTTCGCCATCTCCGAGGCCAAGCCCTCGGAGGACAGCAAGCTGGCCGCCGTGGTCTGCCGGGAGGGGCTCGGCCCCCTGTCCAACATGGCGGACACCGGCCGCAGCGTCTACATGGCCACTCGCATCAATCTGCTGCTGACGATCCTGGCGGCGGTGCTGGGTGTGTTCGTCTGCTTCTTCCGGCTCCTCTCCGTGGGCACCGTGGCCAGCGGCTTCTTGCTGGTGTTCCTGGTGCTCTGGGCTCTGCCCGTGGGGCTGGTGAGCATCTTCCTGCGGCTGTAGCTTCCAAGCTGACGCAAAAAACTCCCGCGCTTCATGGCGCGGGAGTTTTTTGCGTTTTGTTTTTCAGCATCAGCCCACGGCGTGGGTGCGCAGATACTCCAGCAGCTTCTGGAGTCCGGCGGTGTTCAGCGCCTTGCCGTTGGAGGCGGCATAGTCCGCATCCAGCCAGCCGGCCCGATCGTTCACCGCGGAACCGGCGTCGCAGTAATAGACGCCCGTGCGCATACACACGATCTGGATCCAATTGTTGACCGTCCGCATGGTGTTGGCGTCCACGTTGTCCACGCCCGAATAAGAGGTGGTGACAGAGCTCAGAGAGCAGACGACGATCACCGTCTCCGGGCTTGTGGCCTGGATGCCCTTGATGAGGCTCACATAGCCCTCCACAAAGGTGTTTTCGTCCACGCTGTCCAGCCCGTCTGATCCCAGGATGATCACGAGCCGCGCGGGTCTGGCCTTGGCTGCGGCCTCAATGGGGCTGATCTCCACGCCCTCCGCCTGATAGCGGATGCGGCAGTCGGCCAGGTTCCCGGAGGGGATATTCCCCGCGGTGCTGCCCCAGACCTGGGTGGTGGCGGTGCCGCCGGAGAGCAGGGCATAGTCTCTGAGCCCGATGGCGCTGCTGTCCACCAGGAAGGTGGTGCCGTCCAGATAGCCCTGGCCGGCGTCGGTGGTCTCCGGAACGGTGCGCAGCTCGCCCAGCGTCTCTTCCGGCGCCGCAGCCTCGCTCTGCTGCGCAGGCTTACTGTCCAGTTCGTTGAGCTGGACGCCGCCCCGCTCTATCTCGGCGGGGCCGGGCAGCACCGCAGCAATGATGAGCGCCACGAACAGCACCAGCAGGCACAGCAGGATCGCCAGCGCCCATCCTATATTTTTCATGGAGGACAGATTGCGTTTCATGGTATCACCCTTTAGAGATCGTAGGGGAGGGGCTTGCCCCTCCCGTATATTCGGGTCATGTTCTGCGGGAGGGGCATACCCATGAAGGGCACTTAGCCCCTCCCCTACGCACTATGCCACACGGCGACCCGGTAGCGAGCCGCCGTGTGGTGGATTCTGGAATTATTCGGCCTCGGCCAGCGCCTTGGCTTCCTCGATGACCTTCTGCTGCACGTTGCCGGGAGCTTCCTCGTAACGCACGAACTTGCAGGTGAAGGAGCCGCGGCCCTGAGTCATGGAGCGCAGGTCGATGGTGTAGGAACCCATCTCGGCCATGGGAACCTCAGCCTCCACGGTCTGCATGCCGTCCTCGGCGTTCATGCCAAGCACGGTGCCGCGGCGCTTGGAGCTGATGTCGCTCATAATGTCGCCCAGGTTCTCATCGGGAATGGTGACCTTCAGCAGGCCAATGGGCTCCAGAATGGTGGGCTTGGCCTTGGGGATGCCGTCCTGGTAGGCCAGACGGGCAGCGGTCTGGAAGGCCATATCGTTGGAGTCCACGGGGTGGTAGGAGCCGTCGTACAGGGTGGCCTTCAGGCCGACCAGCGGGTAGCCCGCCAGAACGCCCTTCTGCACCGCGTTGCGCAGACCCTTTTCCACGGAGGGGAAGAAGTTTTTGGGAACGGAGCCACCGAAGACCTCCTCGGCGAAGATCATGTCGTCCTGCTCCTCCTGGGGCTCGAAGCGGATCCACACGTCACCGAACTGGCCGGAACCGCCGGACTGCTTCTTGTGACGGCCGTGGGCTTCCACCTTGCCCTTGATCTTCTCGCGGTAAGCCACGCGGGCGGGCTTCAGCTCGGTCTCGACGCCGAAGCGGCTCTTCAGCTTGGCGCAGAGCACGTCCACCTGGATGTCGCCCTGGCCGGAGATGACCATCTGATGGGTCTCGGCATTGTTCACCAGAGTGAAGGAGATGTCTTCCTCGTTCAGTCTGGCAAGGCCGCCGGCGACCTTGTCGTCCTGGCCCTTGGTCTTGGGGGAGATGGCCATGGAGTAGCAGGGTTCGGGCATCTCGATGGCGGGGAGCTCGTCCTCGTTCTTGGGATCGCACACGGTATCGCCGGTCTTCCAGTCCATCTTGCCGACGGCAACGATGTCGCCGCAGCAGGCGTCCTTGACCTCGGTCATCTTCTTGCCGGTGGCGGTGTAGAGACGGCCCAGCTTATCGGTGCTGGAGGCGCGCAGGTTGCGCAGAGAGAGGTCGGAGGTGATGGTGCCCTTCATGACCTTCACGAAGCTGTACTTACCGAACTGGTCGGAAACGGTCTTGAACACGAAGCCCTGGACAGGACCGTTGGGGTCGATGCCCTCGGCCTCGGAGGGATCGGGAACGTAGTCGGCAATGCCCTGCAGCAGGGCCTCGGTGCCGATGTTCTGCATGGCGGCGCTGGCAAACACGGGGATCACGTCACGGGTGGCGACGCCGGCCTTGATACCGGCAATGGTGTCCTCCTCGCTCAGCTCCATCTCCTCGAAGAACTTCTCCATCAGTTCCTCGGTGGCGCCGGCGGCGGTCTCCATCAGCTCCATGCGCAGGTCTTCCACATGACCGGCGTCTGCAGCGGGGACCTCGGTCTTGGTGGTCTTGCCGCCCTTGGTGACGTAAGCCACGTTCTTCACCAGGTCGATGACGCCGGTGCCGTCGGAGGTGGGGATGGTCACGGGAGCGACGATGCTGCCGTACTTCTCGCGCAGCGCGTCCACCACGGCAAAGAAGTCGCCGTGCTCCTCATCGGTCTTGGACACCACAAACATGGTGGGCAGGTTCGCGGCCTTGGTGGCCTTCCACATACGCTCGGCGCCGACGGAGATGCCGTCCTTGGCGGTGACCAGGATGGCGCCGGCTTCCACAGCGCGCAGGGCGCACAGGGTCTCACCGACAAAGTCGAAGTAGCCCGGGCAGTCCAGAACGTTGATCTTCTTGCCGCCGAAGGTGATGGGGGCGATGGAGGCGGCGATGGTGATCTGGCGCTTGATCTCTTCCGCGTCGTAGTCGCAGGTGGTGTTGCCGTCGGAGACCTTGCCCTGACGGTCGATGGCGCCGGTCACAAAGAGCATGCTCTCGGCCAGACTGGTCTTGCCGCTGTTGCCGTGGCCCAGGAGGGCGATGTTGCGAATGTTTTTGGTTTCCATGTGTTGCTTCCTCTCT
>JAEEGF012169713.1_pt1 | contig 48003 bp, 37 predicted proteins | sample 9134171 | NCBI WGS metagenome assembly JAEEGF01 (sample SAMN16246542, study PRJNA631951) | gut metagenome | biome: gut microbiome; feature: rumen; material: AP-attached | host: Bos | place: Iran: Karaj | collected 2018-10
CAGACGGCGCCCAACCCGGTGCTCAGCACGCTGCGCTACTTCAAGGACGAATACATTGCCCACGTAGTGGACAAGAAGTGCCCCGCCGGCGTCTGCAAGAACTTGCTTCAGTACAAGATCATTGCCGACAAGTGCAAAGGCTGCAGCGCCTGCTCCAGAAAGTGCCCGGTCGGCTGCATCAGCGGCGAGCTCAAGAAGCCGTTCGTCATTGACCAGTCCAAGTGTATCAAGTGCGGAACCTGTATGGATACGTGCAAGTTCGGCGCTATCGTTAAGGAATAATGGAGGCCGATCATGAATACAGTAAATATTAAAATTGACGGTGTCGCCCTGACTGTTCCCGCCGGTATCACCGTGCTGGAAGCCGCCAGAATGGCCAACATCACTATCCCGACCCTTTGCTTCCTGAAAGACATCAACCAGATCGGCGCCTGCCGTATGTGCGTGGTGGAGATCAAAGGCGCGAGAGCGCTGCAGGCAGCCTGCGTATATCCCGTGTCTGAAGGCCTGGAAGTCATCACGAACTCGCAGAAGGTGAGAGACGCGCGCAAAGTAACGCTGGAACTGATCCTGTCCAACCACGACCGTCAGTGCCTTACCTGCGTAAGGTCCGAGAACTGCGAACTGCAGAAACTCGCCAAGCAGCTGAACGTGAACGACATCAGGTTCAAGGCTCTCACCGATAAAGAGATGCAGGATATCGACAACAGCTCGCCCAGTATCGTTCGCAACAACAACAAGTGCGTGCTCTGCCGCCGTTGCGTTTCCGTCTGCCAGAAAGTCCAGACCGTTTCCGTCATCGAGACCATCGAGCGCGGATTCAGGACCAGGATCGGCTGCGCCTTCGACAAGCCTCTGGGCGAGACCTCCTGCGTGAACTGCGGACAGTGCGTTGCCGTATGTCCCGTCGGAGCCCTTACCGAGAACTCCCACGTTAAGAGAGTCTGGGACGCTATCGCGGATCCCGATAAATACGTGGTGTTCCAGACCGCTCCCGCCGTCCGCGCTTCCATCGGCGAAGCTTTCGGACTGCCCATCGGCACCCGCTCCACCGGCAAGATGGTATCCGCCATCCGCATGCTGGGCGTTGACAAGATCTTCGACACCGACACCGGCGCCGATATGACCATTATGGAAGAAGGGACAGAGCTCATCCACCGCATCCAGAACGGCGGCAAGCTGCCCATGATCACCTCCTGCAGCCCCGGCTGGATCAAGTTCTGTGAGCACAACTATCCCGACTTCCTCGACAACCTTTCTACCTGCAAATCTCCTCACGAGATGTTCGGCGCCATGCTCAAAACGTACTACGCAAAGAAGATGGGCATCGACCCGGCTAAGATGTACGTTGTCTCCGTGATGCCCTGCACCGCGAAGAAATTCGAGGCTCAGCGCGAAGAGATGAAGAACTCTTCCGGTTACGTTGACGTCGACGCGGTCCTGACCACCAGAGAGCTTGCTCAGATGATCGGTGAAGCGGGCATCGACTACAAGTCCCTTCCCGACAGCGATTTCGACGATCCCATGGGCAACGCTACCGGCGCGGCCGTTATCTTCGGAGCTACCGGCGGCGTTATGGAAGCGGCTTTGAGAACTGTGGCAGACGTGCTTACAGGCGAATCCGCTCCTATGGAAAAGATCGACTACGTCCAGGTACGCGGCATCGAAGGCATCAAGGAAGCTACCGTCGAAGTGGCCGGACTCAAGGTCAGGCTTGCGGTTGCCAGCGGTCTGGGCAATGCCAGAAAGCTGCTCGACTCCATCCGCGCAGGCGAAGCCCAGTATGATTTCATCGAGATCATGGCCTGCCCCGGCGGCTGCGTCAACGGCGGCGGCCAGATCATCCAGCCTTCCAGCGTACGCAGCTGGACCGATCTGCGCACCGAGCGCGCCAAGATCCTCTACGAGGAGGACAAGGCTCTGCCTATCCGCAAATCTCACGACAATCCCGCCATCAAGGAGATGTACAGCGAGTTTTACGGCAACCCCGGCAGCGAGATCGCGCATCACGATCTGCACACTCATTATATTGCCAGAGGCAAATATTGATCTTCGCATAAAGTGAAGTCCTGAGTGCTCCCCGGATATGAACGCTTATCCGGGGAGTATTCTTTGAGGAGGGAACCGGCTGTATGAAAAGAAACGCTGCGGTGATCGCCGCGGGAATATTGACGGGTGTGATCTGCCTGCTGTCCGTTTTTGCCGTCGGACCCGGAGGCCGGGGAAGTTGCGGCGTTGACCGCGTCCTTGCAAGCGGATCGGACCTGGAGGTCTCGAAGACCGAATATGCCTACGACGAGCCCATAATAATCACAGCCCGTGGCAGCGGAAAAGACTGGGTGGGACTTTACAAGCCCGACGGTAAGGCGTCGCTTCTCTGGGTATACGTGGACGAGGCGTCCGGCGGCCCCGGATCCGGCAACCCCTTCGACATACTGTCCTGCGGCGTCATAAACGACGGCTCGGCTTTCATAGATATAAAACCGGGAGACTATATAATCCGCCTGATGCCCGACGACACCAGCGACCTTTCAAGAGCGCTTAAGACCATAAAGATCACGGTAACGGAAGGGAAGGAAACCGCGGGGCCCACGGCTCCTTTGTCCGCCACATTTACGAAAAACGAAAAGACGGGAGAACACGTGCTCGGCGTCACCATGCCCGAAGGTTATTTTGCCTCAGACGTCCAGCCTTACTGGTCCGACGGCAGCGCAGTGCTGGAGCAGTACACCGGCCTTCCGAAATTTAAGCTTACTTCCGGGACGGTCTCTTATACGTATCCGGCGGAAATGCTGATACCTGAAAAAGCCTCCGAGATATGGGTCTATTCGCTCAACAGAAAAGGGCAGCAGTCTTCCGAATGCGTAAAAGTCCCGGTCCCCGAAGCAGAAAGATATTCTTGCAGCCTTGAACCCGTTTTCGAATTCCAGGTGATCAGCGACATACATATTACCCTGGACGGCGGCCATACGCACAACGTCAATTTCGGACGCCTGCTGGACGATATCGGCTCCGTCTGCCCGGAGAGTTCAGGGATCTTTATAGTCGGCGACATGGCGGATTCCGGCAACCGGCAGGAATACGAAAATATGATGGAGATCTACGGAGCCCGAAAAGGCCTGCCGAGCCTCTACCTCGCCATCGGCAACCACGACCTGTACAACGGCACGCTGGAAGACCAGACTAAACAGTTCCTCGAGTACGCCCGCCTGCCGGACGGAAAGAACCCCTCTTCGCCCCATTACGATTTCTGGCTGGGAGGCTTCCATTTCGTCTTTCTGGGCAACGACGAGCTTGTCAGGGGTGTAGATACCACCTTGTCCGAAAACACGCTTAAATGGCTTAAAAACGCCCTCGAGGAGGACAGGAACGGCGACAGGCCCATCTTCCTGTTCATACACCAGTCGCTTTACGATACGGTGGCCGGAAGCCTGCCGGGACAGAACTGGAACGGCGTTGTCAACGACTCCGAACTCCGTGAGATACTGATGCGTTATCCCGAGCTGATAATGTTCAACGGCCACAGCCACTGGACCATGGACTCCGAAAGAAATCTGTTCATTTCCGACTCCGGCGTAAAGATATTCAACACCGCTTCCACCGCATATCTCTGGACCAGCTACAACGTGATCACCGGCGAAAACCTGGACGGCAGCCAGGGCTACTATATCTCCGTGTACGCCGACAGGATAGTCGTAAGGGGCCGCGATTTCCTCCGCGGCAAGTGGATCCCGGCGGCTCAGTACGTTTTCGAAGGGTACGAAGATCTTCATGACGGTTCCGGTAGCGGCAATAAAAAAGTCGATGCAGGCAGGATCATAATGTGGTCACTTATCGCCGCGGCGGCCCTGGCGATTTGTGCGGCAGTGCTTGTTGCATTAATACGTAAAAAAAGAGTATAATATAAAAGGCTATGCGGTTTTAACAGCCGCCCGTACGCTGAGGCCTTAAGGAATCCGGCCCCGGAGGCAGGACTATATGAAGAGACAGAGTGAAAGATCGCTGTCGGGCAGTGATTTTATTCAGAAAAAAACGATCAAGCCATCTGCTTTTCTGAACCCGGTACCTTTGATCATGTGTTCCTGCGGGACCATGGAGAAGCCGGGCATAATCACCGTCGCCTGGTGCGGCACGGTCAATTCCGAACCCCCTATGGTGTCGGTCTCCGTCCGTAAGAGCAGATACTCTCACGGCCTCATCTCCGAGTCCGGCAGGTTCTGCGTCAATCTCGTCTCCAGAGATCTGGTGAAAGCCGCCGATCTCTGCGGAGTCAGGTCGGGCAGAGACGTGGACAAGTTCGCCGAGACGGGCCTTACAAAAGTTCCTTCTCCGCTTTACGGGATCCCGATGATAGGGGAGTCTCCAGTGAATATGGAGTGCAGCGTAAAGCAGGTCCTGGAACTTGGGTCTCACGATATGTTCATCGGACAGATCGACGGAGTGTACGTGGCGGAGAAACTGTTCGACTCCAAAGGCGCCGTCGATATGAACGACGCGGGGCTGGCCGCATACAGCCACGGCGAATATTACGCGTTATCCGGGATCCTCGGCTTTTACGGTTATTCCGTTGCCGGGGAAAAGGCTTTGAAGAGAAGAAAGAGGTAAAACGATCCGGAGGGCCTGGCTCCCCGGAAAGTCGAAAGAGGATCGAAATGAAAAGAAAAGTATTATTTATTCTTTTGAGTTTAGCGGTTTGCGCCATAATGGCCGGGATATTTGCTTCCTGCAGCCTGTTCCCCTCCGATGAGAACATAGTGGCTCCTGCGCTGAAAACTCCGAAACCTGTCGATTATACTTTCTACACGGTAGTGAAGGGCGATATCGTAAAGGGATCGTCCGGTACCGGAAGCATGACGTCGATTTATTATTACAAGCACGCGTTTCCCACCTCCGGCGGATACATCAAGGCTATCCACGTGACGCTGGGTCAATACGTGAACAAAGGCGATCTGCTGGTGGAGACGGACAACTCTTCTCTCGAGCTGGAGTACCTGGAAGCTTCCATCGAGTACACCGAGGCCAAGGCCAGGTTCGACGACATCACCGCCGCGTATAACAAGGGCAGCGTCAGCGACACCGAATTCAGGATCGAGCAGCTGAAGTACCAGTACGTGGAGACCAAATACATGAACCTCAAGAGCAGCTATGAGAACACCAAGCTGCTGGCCCAGGTGTCCGGAAAGGTCGTGTACATCAATACGGATTATACCACCAACACAAATAAAGAGATCGTTGCCGGAGAGACCATCGTTGCCATCGACTCCCAGGACGAGAAGTATATGTACCTCGTGTTCGACAAATCTCTGGAAGCCCAGGCCGATTCCGCGGCCACGCCCCAGCAGTTTAAGGTGGGCACGGTATTGACCCTGTCCCTGAACCCCAGCAAGACCGATCCCAATCCTATAGAGTTCGAAGGCGTCATCGTAGGCACCGACCAGATCATAAAGGACACCGGCATCGGCTATCTCAACACGGCCAAATATTACTGCAAGCTTCTTTCTTATCCGGATTACGGCGGAGACGAGTCCAGGCAGATCACCTCCGGAACGCTCATCAGGTACACATACGTGGAGGATTCCAGGAGCGACGTGCTTATGATACCTCTCAGCACCTGCTACGAGTACAACGGAAAGCATTACGTCTATATGCTGGATTACACCACCAATCTGAAAAAAGAAGTTTACGTAGAACTGGGCCTTTCCAACGATTCTTACGTTGAAGTGGTCTCCGGACTTAAACGCGGCGACAGGATAGTCACCAACTGATGAGCAGTGAAAGTTACGTTTTATCCTTTTGCGATACCGGAGGAAAATAAATGATAAAATCAGTCCTCAGCAAAATGGCAAATAATATATGGCTGTTCATCTGTCTGACGTTGGGATCTCTTCTGATAACGGCAATACTTTCCAGCATTCCGATCTATACCGACGGCGCGCTCAGAAAGATGCTTAATTCCGAACTCATAAACTATCAGTACGATACGGGCAAGACGGCTGGCCAATACTATACCAGCATCAATTTCGCCAGCGACTACACTTCCAACGGCGCCCTGAACCTTATCGACGAGGCACGCCAGAAGTTGCATTACGTGTTCGACGAAAACGGCATAGAATACCTTGACACCTTCGAAGGCGGCGTGCTCAGAATCAGGAGCGAGCGTGGCAACGGCCTCATCAACACTTCTCAGTACGAGCTGAGATATATGACCGGCATCCTGAACCACGTGGAGATCATTGAAGGGCGCAGATACCGGGATTCCTTCGACGGCGTATATGAAGTCATCGTTTCTGAGCAGGCGTACAACTCCAACGTCATCCATCTGGGCCAGGTGTACAATTTCACCCTTCCGCTGATCAGGGACGACAACGCTCCCGTGATCCAGCTGAAAGTCGTGGGCGTGTTCCGGATGGACGAAGACGCCGCCGGATTCTTTTACAATTCCGACAACGGGTATCCTCTCGATTTCTTCGTCTCTCCCGAAAGCTTCAAGGCCGGTATGTACACCTACGCCAACGCCAAATACCTGACCAGGATCGAGTTCTACCACCATATCGATTTCAAGGATATGGAAAAGTCCACGCTGAACAAGTTCTTCAAAGTCCATTCCGGCATACTGGAATACCTTGACGATTTCGCTTCCGGACACAAATCCATATCGTTTCCCATAGAAAAGACCATAAACAATTACGTCAAGGAAGGCTGGCAGATGGAGCTTACCATGTGGGTGTTCAACGCCCCTATAATCATCATGCTTGCCTATTATCTGTTCATGGTATCCAGGCTCATCATTGAAGAAGACAAGAACGAGATATCTTCTCTGAGGAGCCGCGGCGCCACACAGAAACAGATATTCTCCAGGTACCTTATCGAGTGCGGCATCATAATATGCTTCTCGCTGGTGTTCGGACCGCCTCTGGGCATACTGCTTTCTCAGATCATAGGCAGCGCCAACGGCTTCCTGGAATTCGTGAACCGCTCCGGCCTCGTGCTTAAGCTGGTGCCTTCAGCGTACCTGTACGCGCTGTTCGCCGGGCTCCTGTTTATGGCAATGGTGCTGATACCCGCCTATACCGCCACTAAGAGCACCATCGTACAGCATAAGCAGAAAAAAGCCAGAAAGAACAAGAGGCCCCTTTGGGAGAAAGCTTTCCTGGACTTCATCTTCCTGGGCATCTCCATCTATTTGCTGGTAACTTATACGTCCCACAACGACATGCTCTTCTCGTCTTCGGGCAGCGTTGACCCGACCATATATTTCATTTCCACGCTGTTCATCGTTTCATGCGGCATGATCTTCCTGCGGATATATCCCTATATCCTGAAGCTCATTTTCGGCATTTTCAAGAAGCGGATGTCTCCTCCCGTGTACGCCACTTTCGTGCAGGTATCCAGAGGCAAGAACGACAATCGGTTTCTGATCATGTTCCTGATCATGACCGTATCCATCGGCATCTACAGTTCCGCTTCTGCCAGGATAATCAACAACAACGTGGAAGAAGTGGCCGAGTACAAGTGCGGCGCAGACGTGGTCATCAATCCCGACTGGAGCGAAGTCGAGGATTCGGGCACCACGGGCAAGACAAGCTCTTCCGACCTGGTGAGGCTGCCGTTGAACGAGTACGCCACCTTCAGCGCGTTCAAGAATTATACCCAGGTGGCCGAAGTCCATTATGCCAACGTTAAGAGCGCATACGACTGGGAATGGTTCGAAGGCGTCCGCGTCATGGGCATACAGCCTTATGAATTTTCACAAGTGGTGGAATTCAGGTCCGAGCTGCTGGACACCAAAGCCAAGGACGTGATCCACTGGTACCATTACATCAACCTGCTGCAGGATTATCCCACGGCCGTGCTGATATCCAGAAAGATCGCGGACATTTACGATATCAACGTAGGCTCCACGATCGAGATCGACGTTAACGAGTGGGGAACTCCCGAAGAGAAGAAAGTTCCCATCATGAACTGCTACGTGCTGGCGATCATCGACTACTGGCCCAACTATTACGACGGCGCCATCAACACCGACATCGTCAATCAGCTGGTGGTCATGAACTATTCGTACCTGACGTCCGTCAAGTCCAACGTGACCTACGACCTGTGGTTCAAGCTCTCCGACGGCGCCACGAAGGCGGACGTTATGAACGCGCTGGAAGAGCGGGAACTCCTTGACGGCATATCCGACATACGTTTCAAGACGGAATACGTGAGCAGGGGCAAGAGCGATTCGGTGACAATGGCGCTGAACGGATCATTGTCCATGGGATTCGTTGCCACCATCATGATCACATTCGTGGGCTTCCTGCTGTACTGGATAATGGATATGAGGAAGCGCAAGCTTCAATTCGGTATATTGAGGGCAATGGGATTGACCCGCTTTAAAGTTATCGTCATGCTGACGCTGGAACAGCTGCTGACCACCGGCGTTGCCGTGCTGGTAGGCATATTCGTGGGCAACCTCACCACCCGCCTGTTTATGCCGATACTTGGCCAGACCTACATCAGCATGCTTCCGCTGGATCTGACCTACAGCCTGATGGACACCCTCAGGATAATGCTGTTCGTGGCTGTAATGATATTCATCGGCGTGGTAGTCCTCGGCACGTTTATCAGGAAGCTGAAGATAAACGAAGCCGTAAAGATTGGAGAAGAATGATATGGATTCCGGCGACTATATTCTGCAGGTAGAAAACGTAACGAGAGATTTTTACCGGAAATCCGAAGTCATCCACGCGGTGAGGGGCGTCAACGTAAATATCAGGCGCGGCACCTTCAACATCCTGTGCGGCAGATCCGGTTCCGGTAAGACGACGCTCATCAATATGCTGGCGGCCATCGACACTCCCACCACGGGAACGATATTGTTCGACGGGGTCAATATCTGCCTCCTGAACGAGCGCAAGCGCGACGAGCTAAGGCGCAGGAACATAGGCATCATATTCCAGAACACGGCGCTGCTCGCGCAGATGTCCGCCTTAGAAAACGTGGAATTCTCGCTGTCTATCAGCGGTAAAAAAGTTAAGAACAAGCGTGATCTCAGCGTCCAGTGGCTGGACAGGCTGGGTATCAGGGAAAGAAGGAACCATATGCCCGCGGAGATGTCCGGCGGCGAGCAGGCGAGGGTGGCCATCAGCAGAGCGCTGGTGCACAGCCCCAAACTCATACTGGCGGACGAGCCCACGGCGGAACTTGACACAAGGACGTCGTTCAGAGTCGTGGACATGTTCCGGGAAATGGTGGATAAAGAAGGATTGACCATCGTGATGACCACCCATGACGTGAACATCATGGAAGCGGCGGATACGATCTATACTATGGAAGACGGGGTCATTGTCAGTGAAAGAAAAGGAAACGGAATTTAATATCTCACCTGACGGCAGCGGCGATCTTTCCAGAAAGGATCTTCTGCTGGCGGAAAAGAAAGCGAAGCAGGACGCCAAGGAAGCCCGTATACGCGAAAAGACCCGCATAAAAGAAGAGGCGGATAAGCTTAAGGCGGAGAAAAGGGCGGAGGAGCGCAAGTCCGGCAAACACAAGACCCTCGCCGAGATCACAGAGGGCAAGGACGACTATGAGCAGGATTTCAAGGTCCCCCAGGACGTAGTGGTCTATTGCGAGAACCTGGTGAAACTGTACAAGATCGGCGACATAGAAGTAATGGCGCTCCAGGGCCTGGATCTGTCCGTCAAGAACGGCGAGATGATCGCTATCATAGGCAACAGCGGCAGCGGTAAATCTACTTTGATGAACATCATCGGAGGGCTCGACCGTCCCACCGCCGGGCGCATCTACGTCAACGGCATCAACCTGCTCAAACTTGACGACAACCAGATGCTCCAGTATATGCGTGAGACCGTGGGCTTCGTGTGGCAGAACACGGCCAGGAATATGATCCCGTACCTGAACGCGCTCGACAATGTTAAACTTGTTATGCAGATGGCGGGCAGGATCGACTCCAACAGGGCCAACGAGCTTCTGGAGATCGTTGGGCTGGAGCACAGGAAAAAGAGCAAGATGCATGAATTGTCCGGCGGCGAACAGCAGCGCGTGGCCATCGCCATCGGCCTGGCCAACAACCCGAAGATACTGCTGGCGGACGAACCTACCGGCGCCGTTGACACAAAGACCACGGCCCAGATAATGAGCGTGTTCCACAAGCTGAATACCGAGATGGGAGTCACCGTCATAATCGTTACCCACGACAGGCAGCTCTCCCATATGGTGCCCAGAGTCGTCACCATCAGCGACGGAAGAATAGGAACCGAGTTCATTCGCCGGGAAGAGATCGACGTGAATTCCGACGAGATGCTGAACGCCACAGCGGGCCACGACACGGGTTCTCATATAGAATACGGCTTTATCGACGGCAGGCGCAGGCTGTTCATCCCGGAATACTACCTTTCTCAGGCGGGGCTCCACGAGAAATGCAAGGTGGGTATCGAAGTGAAAGGCGGAAAGCTGGAACTGTTCAGGCCCGAGGAGGAAGGCAATGAATAAAAAACGTTTCCTTCCGCTGATATGGACGCTCCTGGCAGCGCTGCTGTGCCTGTCCGGCTGCACGGATATGAGCAACAGAAATCCCGTGGTAACGTTCAACCTTGACCCGGATGCCAGTTCCCACGTGGGCGGCACGTTCAAGATCGAGCTTTTCCCGGACAAGGCGCCAAACTCGGTGAATTTCATCATCCAGCTCCTTACGGAGAAGGATCAGTACGGAGAGACGTATTACGAAAAGCTCAACGTATCCCAGGTTAGGTCCGGGTCGATGGTAGTCTTCGGCGACCTGGGGCAGAAGCTGAACGATAAAGTTATAAAAGGGGAGTTCGCGGAAAACGGATTCGAGGGCAATGACGTGAGCTTCGTCCGGGGCACCGTGGGACTTATGCTGAACGAAGGAGATCCGGACTCAAACTACGGCGATTTTTTCATCGTCCTCAGCGACGAAGCCCAGGAGGAACTGAACGGAAAGTTCTGTGCCGTGGGCAGAGTCATCGAAGGACTGGAACTGATCGACGAGATCAGCCTGGCTAAATTCTATCCCACGAATTACCAGCCGGTGTACTCTATAAGGATATTGACGGCGACGGTGGAGCTCAAAGGCAGATCCTATCCGAAGGCCGAAACACAGGAAAGAATAATCTATCCCGGATACCATTATTGACGCTTTATGGGAGGTAAACAATGAACAAAAAGATCGCGAGAATATGCGCTTTCATCCTTACGGCCGTGCTGGCCGCCGGATTCGCGGGCTGCGGGGAGACCGGCAATACTTCCGATCCCGCCGCTACGAACAATTCCGGCCTCGTGGTGGATGATAAATACGCCGCGAATTACAAGAACGTTTTCGACGGAAAGACCGTGCTGGATATATCGGTGACCATCTCCGAGGCGTACTACGCCGAGATCCTTGCGGCTCCCGAAGCCGAGCAGTTCTACAACGCCGACATCAAGATCGGGCAGGATACGGTCTCCAAGGTGGGATTCCGCACTTCGGGCAATACGGACCTTTCCGAGTACGGAGATTCTTCGCAGAACAGATATTCGTTCAAGGTCAAGTTCGACAAGTACGTTGACAAGCAGAAATATCTGAAACTTGACGAGATGTACCTCATCAACCTCAAAGGCGATCCCTCCTATATGAGAGCGTTCATAGCATACAGCGCTTTTCGTGCCATCGGCGGCGACGCGCCTCTGTGCTCCTACGCCAACCTTACCATCAACGGCAATTCACAGGGCCTGTATCTGGCCGTGGAAGGCGTTGACGACGCGTTCCTGAACAGGGTAGTGGGCAACAACGACGGCAACCTTTATAAGGCTCAGGAAGGCGTTGACCTGGCTGGAAGCTCCTCGCTGGCGCTGCTCGACCAGAAGAACGGCGACGATACTTCCAAAGAAGATCTGGAAGCGCTGATCAATGCCCTGAACGAGATGCCTGACGGAAAGAAAGGCGACATCGAAAGCGTGCTGGACGTTGACAGCGCCCTTCGCTACATTGCGGTATGCACCGGCCTCGGCATCTACAAGAGCTACCTGTCCAAGAATCCGGACAATTTCTATCTGGCCGTTAAGGACGGCAAATTTATGATCATCCCCTGGAACGTGAACAGCGCTTTCGGCGCCGCGGGAAAGGACAACGGCGTTTCCGTGAACATCTCTCCCTACGAGCCCGTCTACAGGACCACGATGGCCGAGCGGCCTCTCGTGTGGAAGCTCCTGGCCGTGGATGAATATTGCGCCAGGTACGAAGGATACGTCACCGCCGTCAGAGAGTATCTGGAAGGCATCTCTTCCGTCATCGATACCGTCAACGTTCTTATCGGCGAGAAGGTGCAGGCAGACGCCTCCGCTTTCTATTCTTACGATCAGTACCTGGTGGCCATCGGCAAGGCGGATCCGGGTGAGAACGCCACCGGCATCATCTCGATGTACGAGTACGCCACGCTCAGGTGCGAATATTTAAAGAGCCTGAACTTCTGAGCCGGCTTCCGCTCGCGCCGTTGACGTTTCATTAAAAACGTGAGGCAACGTATTGTCCCGGCAATATAAAATGTGATAAAATACCCGCCGGACTTATTGTCCGTCGATGAAACAAATGGAAAGGAATTGATAAAAATGGAATTTTTGAAGACTATCTCGGAAAGAGCCAAAGCTGACGTCAAGACTATCGTGCTCCCTGAGAGCGAAGACATCAGAACGATCAAAGCGGCCGCCATGGCTCAGGAGCAGGGCATCGCCAATCTGATCATCATCGGCAACGCTGAAAAAGTGGCCGAACTGGCCGGCGATCTGGATATCAGCAAATGCAGGATAGTTGATCCGGCTACGTACGAAAATACTGAAAAATACGCCGAAACTTTTTACGAGCTTCGCAAGAATAAAGGCATGACCATCGAGAAGGCAAGAGAGACCATGCAGGATTACGTGTACTTCGCCACCATGATGGTCAAGATGGGCGAGGCCGACGGTATGGTTTCCGGTGCCTGCCACTCCACCGCCAACACCGTGCGTCCCGCGCTTCAGATCCTGAAGACCCGTCCCGGTACGTCGATGGTATCTTCTTTCTTCGTGATGTGCGTTCCCGACTGCAAGTTCGGTTATGAAGGCACCTTCGTGTTCTCCGATTGCGGCCTCGTAGAGAATCCCGACGAAAACGGACTGGCCGACATCGCCATCGAAGCTTCCAAGTCCTTTAAACAGCTCGTAGGCGCGGAGCCCGTGGTCTCCATGATGTCCTATTCCACCTACGGCAGCGCTCACAGCGAACTTACCGAGAAAGTTGTCAACGCCACTAAGATCGCCAAGGAGAAAGCTCCCGAGCTCCTGCTTGACGGTGAACTTCAGGCCGATGCTTCCATCGTTCCTTCCGTTGGCGCATCCAAAGCTCCCGGCAGCCCCGTGGCCGGTAAAGCCAACGTGCTCGTGTTCCCCGACCTCAACAGCGGAAATATCTGCTACAAGCTCGTTCAGAGACTTGCCAAAGCGGAAGCTTACGGCCCGATCCTTCAGGGTATCGCCCGTCCCGTAAACGACCTTTCCCGCGGCTGCTCCGCCGAGGATATCGTAGGCGTCATCGCCATCACCGCCGTACAGGCTCAGGCATGACCGGGAGGACAGCAAGATATGAAGATCTTAGTTATCAACTGCGGTTCCAGCTCCCTTAAATACCAGCTCCTCGATATGGAAGACGAAAGCGTGATCTGCAGCGGCATATGCGACCGCATCGGCAATCCCGCTTCCTCCAGCATCACTTATAAGGCCGGGGACAAGAAGTTCAAGATCGAAGTCGAGTTTCCCACTCATACCGAAGCTTTCCTTAAACTGGTTGAAATGATGACCACCGGCGAGTCCAAGGTCATCGAGGACAAGAGCGAGATCGACGCCATCGGCCACAGGATAGTGCAGGGCGCCGAGTTCTTCAAGCACTCCGAACTGGTCAACGAGGCCGTCATCAACAAGATCGACGAGATCTCTCCTCTGGCTCCGGTCCACAATCCCGCCCACGTGCAGGGACTTCGCTGCGCCGAGCAGATCTTCGGGAACGTGCCCAACGTGGTGGTCTTCGACACAACTTTCCATCAAACCATGCCTCCCAAGGCATACATGTTCGGCATCCCTTACGAGTATTACGAGAAATACCACATCCGCCGCTACGGAGCACACGGAACCAGCCACAAATACGTTGCAGGCATCGCTTCCGAACTGATGGGCCGCAAGGACCTTAAGATCGTTACGTGCCACCTGGGCAACGGCTCTTCCATCTCCGCGGTCAAGAACGGCGAGTGCATCGACACGTCCATGGGCCTCACTCCTCTGGGCGGCGTAACGATGGGCACCCGCACCGGCGACCTTGACCCCAGCGTGGTGTGCGAGATCAGCAAGATCACCGGCCTTGCCGGCAACGACCTCAGCAACTACCTGAACAAGCAGTGCGGCTTCCTGGGCATGACCAAGGGCTTCTCCTCCGACAAGAGAGATCTCGAACTTGCTGTGGCAGATCCGGACGACCCGAACAATTACCTTTCCACCATCGCCAGCGATGTTTACGATTACCAGATCAAGAAGTACATCGGCGCATACGCTGCGGCAATGGGCGGCATCGACTGCCTGGTATTCACCGGCGGCATCGGCGAGAACGACATCAACGTACGCAAGGACGCCTGCGAGGATATGGAATTCCTGGGCATCAAGATCGACCTGGAGAAGAACAACCGCAAGGCCAGGGGAGAAATACTTGACCTTTCCGTTCCCGGATCCCGCTGCAAGGTGTACGTCATCCCCACCAACGAGGAACTTGCCATCGCCAGAGAGACCCAGAGCCTCGTTCTCGGGAAGTAAGGTAAAAACAGCCGGAAAATTACTAAAAAATAGTATTCCGGGCTAAAAAATGTTGTTGACATACCGGTCCCGGTTCTGTATAATAGCCGAGTCTGTGTAAGACAGAGACGTTTAGGCGTCACAGGAGGTGTTTACTAATGATTTGTCCTAAGAGAAGATGGTCCAAAGCCAGAACCCGTTCCAGAAGAGCGAACTGGAAACTTGAGACTCCGAATATAGTGAGATGCCCGCATTGCCACGAATTCAAACTTCCTCATACAGTATGCGGAAATTGTGGATATTATAAAGGCCGCGAAGTCGTTGCCATGGGCGAGGAATAATACAACTTTTCCGGTGCTATGAAAAAAGGGTTAATAAGTTACGTGGAACCCGGCAGTGCCGCTTACGAGGGCGGCATATTGCCGGGTGACTGTTTGTTAAAAGTTAACGGTCACACGATAAAAGACATATTCGACTACCGCTTTTACACGGCGGAGGAGAACGTGTCTCTCAAGCTTATGGACCCGGACGGAGAAGAATATATCGTAGATATCGAGAAAGATCCGGAGGAAGATCCGGGTCTCGTTTTTGCCGAGCCGCTCATCGATAAAGACAGAGGGTGCAATAATAACTGCGTGTTCTGCTTCATTGACCAGATGCCCAAAGGCATGCGGGACACGCTCTATTTCAAGGACGACGACACCAGGCTTTCGTTCCTTACGGGAAATTACGTCACTCTTACCAACGTCAGCTTCAGCGAACTGAACAGGCTTGTGAAATACAGGCTTTCTCCAATAAACGTCTCGGTGCATACCACGAATCCCGAGCTCAGGTGCAGTATGCTCAGGCATAAGGGCGCCGGAAATATCATGGACAAGCTGGACGTACTGAGAAAGGGCTGCATCACCGTCAACGCCCAGATCGTGCTTTGTCCGGGGTACAACGACGGGGCGGAACTCGAAAGGACGATCGCCGACCTGCTGACGATGAGCGACTGCGTTGCCAGCGTATCGGTCGTCCCCGTGGGCCTTACCAAGTTCAGGGACGGTCTCGAGGCGCTCAGGCTTCCTACTAAAGAAGAGGCGGCTGAGGTGATAGAATGCATTGGACGTTACCAGGAGATCGCCCTTAAAAAGACGGGGACGCGTTTCGTTTATCCCGCGGACGAGTTTTATATCTACGCCGGGATGCCCATACCGGACAACGATTTTTACGACGGTTATCCTCAGCTGGAGAACGGCGTAGGCATGCTGAGGCTGCTGGATTTTCAGGTGTGCGAATATATTCAGAAAAACAGGAAGAAGCTCCATAAAAAGCTGGGAGACGGCTTTTCGAGAGTCGTTGACGTAGCCACCGGCGTGGCGGCTTACGATTTTATCGGAAACCTGTGCAGGTACGTGGAAAACGAATTTCCCGGCCTTAAAACGAACGTCCACTGCATCGAAAACGACTTTTTCGGACATACGATCACGGTCTCGGGGCTGCTCACCGGCGTTGACCTTAAGCAGCAGCTCTCGGGAAAGATCACTTCCGGAGAACTTCTTATTACCGAAAATATGCTGAGGTCCGGAGAAGACGTGTTCCTGGACGACATGCACATATCCGACCTGGAGGACCTGCTGGGTATCAGGATAACGGCTGTGCCTGACAGCGGAGAAGCTTTCGTAAAAGCGTTATTGGGAGACTAAAAATGAACAGAACACCTGTAGTTGCCATAATCGGAAGGCCCAACGTGGGAAAATCCTCCTTCTTTAATTACGTTACAGGCAGCCGTATCTCCATCGTGGAAGATACGCCCGGAGTAACGAGGGACAGGATATACGCAAAAGTGGAGTGGCGCGGCAAGACCGTGACGATGATCGATACGGGCGGCCTGGAAGTTGGAAGCGAAGACCCTATATTGGTGCAGATGCGCCGCCAGGCAGAGACCGCGGCCGAACTTGCCGACGTGATACTGTTTATGGTGGACGTCAATGCCGGCCTCACCGCAGGCGATATGGACATTGCCAACCTGATCAGGAAGATCCGGAAGCCGGTGCTGGTGGCCGTCAACAAAGTGGATAAAGTGGGAGACGCCCCTCCCGAAGTGTACGAATTCTACAACCTTGGGCTGGGCGAGATCTACCCCATATCGTCCGCACACGGCCTGGGGATAGGCGAGATACTTGACGCGATCTTCGAGAACCTGCCCGAGATACCCGAAGACGAAGCAGAGGAAAATATCATCAGCGTGGCGGTGGCGGGCAAGCCCAACGCCGGCAAATCTTCGCTTGTAAACAAAATAATCGGCAGCGACCGTGTCATCGTTTCTGACGTGCCCGGGACCACGCGTGACGCCATCGATACGTATACCGAAGTCGAAGGGCAGAAATATTGCTTCATCGACACCGCAGGGCTCAGAAAGCGTGGCAGAATTTCGGACAATATCGAAAAATACAGCACGGTGAGGAGCCTGGGAGCCATCGACCGGTCCGACGTGGTCATATTGATGATCGACGCCGTTGACGGGGTGACGGAACAGGATACCAAGATCGCCGGGTACGCGCTTGAGCAGGGCAAGGGCATCATAATCGCAATAAACAAGTGGGACCTGGTGGAAAAAGAGACGGATACAATGGAAAAGTACCGCCTTGACGTGCTGAACAAGCTGAATTTTATCATGTTCGCTCCCGTGGTGTTCTTCTCGGCGCTCACGGGTTCCCGCGTCAACAAACTGTACGGCGTCATAAAGACCGTCTACGAGGCCTCCTCAAAACGCATCCCAACTGGCCTTTTGAACGACTGCCTCACGGAAGCCATGATCACGGTCCAGCCTCCCTCCGACAAGGGCAAGCGGCTGAAGATATATTACATCACCCAGATCGCAGTAAAACCTCCCGTTTTCGTGATCAAATGCAACTCCAAGGAGCTGTTCCATTTTTCGTATCTCAGGTATATCGAAAACCAGCTCAGGAACAATTTCGACTTTACAGGCACTCCTGTAAGGTTTAAAATCAGAGAAAAAGATGAGGAGAAAGAAAACTGATTATGGACTGGATAATTATATGCCTTGCCGCGGGCATCGGATACCTCATCGGCAGTATCAGCGGAGCGATAATTATATCGAGAGCGGTCAATAAATCCGACGTCCGGACGCACGGCAGCGGCAACGCGGGCGCCACGAACATGCTCCGTTCCTTCGGTGCCAGGAGCGCGCTCCTAACTGTCTGCATCGATCTGTTAAAGGGCTTTCTGGCCTGCGGGCTCTGCGGCCTTCTGATGCATTTCCTGGGCGGCAGGTTCGGTTATATTGAAGGCGTGTGCGTCGGCGGCCTGTTTGCCGTTATCGGCCACAACTGGCCCATTTATTTCGGATTTAAGGGCGGCAAGGGCGTATTGACGGCCTTCGCCGTGATGCTTATGATATCACCTCTGGCGGCGGCATCCGCTTTCGTGGTCTTCCTGATCGTCGTACTGATCACCAGGTACGTTTCTCTGGGATCCATACTGGCCGCGGTCTCGCTTCCCGGCTTCGTGGCGCTCTATCTGTTCCTGTTCGGGGATCAGGTGCTGTCCATCAGATTTTTCGTCAGTCTGATACTGGCCGTCCTCATCGTGGCCCGACACCATTCCAACATAGGAAGGCTTATCAAAGGCAACGAGAGCAAATTGAGTTTTAAGAAGAAAGAGGCAACAAATGATAATACTGCTGCGCAATGAAGCCGATCCTAAAAACGTCAGCGCCCTTAAAGAGAGGCTTGCGGGCTGGAACGTGAAAGTCTCCAGCGCAGACGTCTTCGGGACCGAAGCGCTGAAGCTTGAAGGCGACCTGGACAAGGTGGATTTTTCCCTGGTCAAGTCTTTCGACTGCGTGTCCACGATCACCAAGACCGGCGATCCCTTTAAGTTCGCGTCCAGGAGGAACTATCCTGAAAAGACTGTGATCGAAGTGGGAGGCGTGAAGATAGGGGACGGGAGCTTCAACGTTATTGCCGGGCCCTGCTCAGTGGAATCCGACGAGCAGATATGCGGCATTGCCGCCTCCGTTAAGGAGAGCGGCGCCACCATACTCCGCGGAGGCGCTTTTAAGCCCAGGACTTCTCCCTACGCGTTCCAGGGGCTGAAGGCCAGGGGCATAGAGATGCTATCAGAGGCGAAGAAACGCACCGGCATGCCTGTGATATCGGAGATCGTGGACATCTCTTCTCTGCCTTATTTCGAGCACGTGGACATCATCCAGGTGGGAGCAAGAAACATGCAGAATTTCGAGCTTTTAAAAGAGCTCGGGCACATCAACAAACCGGTGCTCTTAAAACGTGGCCCTGCCAATACCATAGAGGAGTTTCTGCTGAGTGCGGAATATATACTTTCCGGCGGCAACAGGAACGTGATCCTCTGCGAGCGCGGAGTCCGTACGTTTGAAAGCATGACCAGGAATACGCTGGATATCGCGGCAATACCGATCTTGAAGAAGCTTTCTCATCTGCCCGTTTTCGCGGATCCCAGCCACGCCTGCGGCAGGTCCGATATCGTACCCGCCATTGCCATCGCATGCTGTGCGGCCGGAGCCGACGGCGTGATGGTGGAAGTGCACAACGACCCGGTCAACGCCTTTTCCGACGGCGCCCAGTCGATCACTCCCGCGGCTTTTTCGGAAATGATGAAAAAGATCCGCGCCGTGTCGAAGATCAACGAAACCGTATAATGATTGCCCGAAAAAACAATGCCGGCGCGCTCTCCTTTAACCGGAAAACGCGCCGGTAATTTTTTGTTTGCCTTCCGGCTTTACGTTAGATCCCCGGAAGGATGGAAGTTGCCACCGAGAAGTAGATCAGCAGCGAAACCGCGTCTACGATGGTGGTTATGAAGGGACTTGCCATGACCGCCGGGTCGAATCCGATCTTCTTTGCCAGCAGCGGGAGAGTACATCCGATGAACTTGGCGATTACTATCGTCAATGCCATGGTTATACATACTACCAGCGCCACGGTCCAGTCCACGTTCTCGTGAAGCAGCAGATTGTTGATCAGCATTATCTTCAGGAACGTTGCCACCGCCAGCGAAATGCCGCACAGGATGGAGACCCGGGCTTCTTTCCAGATGACCCGCAGTATGTCGCTGAATTCGATCTCTCCCAGAGATAAGCCACGGATGATGGTGACCGAAGCCTGGCTTCCGGAGTTGCCGCCCGTGTCCATCAGCATGGGAATGAACGAAGTAAGTATGACCACTTTTGCCAGCGCCGATTCGAACGAAGAAATGATCATTCCGGTAAACGTGGCGGATACCATCATCAGCATCAGCCAGGGGATACGGCTCTTCCAGATGTTGAATACCGACGTTTTCAGGTACGGCTTCTCCATAGGCGTGATGGCGTTCATTTTTGCGAAGTCTTCTTCCGCCTCTTCCTGGATGACGTCGATGGCGTCGTCTACCGTTACGATACCGACCAGCCTGTGCTCCAGGTCGACCACCGGGATGGCCAGCAGGTCGTATTTCTCGATCAGCTTCGAAACGTCTTCCTTGTCCGCGTCGGTGGTGGTGAAGATCACGTTCTCGTCCATTATGTCGGCAATGACCGCTTCCTGGGGAGAAGTGAGCAGCGTCATAACGGTGACCAGCCCTTTAAGCTTCCTGTTGCCGTCAATGACGTAGCAGGTGTAGATGGTCTCTTTGTTGAGGCCCGTCTCCCGGATCTTGTCGAAAGCGTCGGCAACCGTCATGCTTTCGGTCAGGTCGACGTATTCGATGGTCATTATGCTTCCGGCGCTGTCTTCCGGATAATGCATTATGTCGTTGATCTTGGCTCTGCGCTCGGGGGATATGCTCTTCAGTATACGCCTCACCACGTTGGCGGGCATTTCTTCGATGATGTCAACGGTATCGTCGACGAACACGTCCCTCATGACCTGTTCCAGCTCTTCGTCGGAGAAGGCACGGATCAGCACTTCCTGCTGGTCCGAATCCATTTCTACGAACGTATCCGCGGCAAGCTCTTTGGGAAGTATGCGGAAGATAAGGGGGACCTTTTCGATAGGCACCTCTTCCAGCATCATTGCGATATCTGCCGGCTCCAGCTCGGCCAGCAATTCTTTCAGTTTCTGAAAATCCTTGTTTTCGATCAGTTCGTACGCGTGCTCTATCTTGTTCTCAAGAATGTCTTCCGCGTTGTTTTCAAATTCGTTTTCGTCCTGCATAGACCTTATCCTTTCTTCTTTCCGCTTCTTGGGCGGATCAATAAAGTAAAGGGGGCAGACTGTGCATACGGAACGGTATATTATGAAAAAAGTTAAACTCCGCTTTTAGGGTAAGGATCAGGGAAACAGTGAAAGCGGTGAAACAAACTTGATCATAATATTGCATAAAGGAACGCCTGAATCAGCGCTACTATGCCCGGGAACCGTACTGCTACTACCTCCGGCATCCATTTGTTTCACCTCACAATTTATTGATCTGTTACGGTAGACCGCTACTGCATTATAGTTTACGGGTTTCTTACGTGTCAAGCATAAAAATCATCATTTTTTTCGCTTTTCATCTTCGGGAAATATCACGTAGATTCGGGAAATATGTGTAAATTTTTAAAAATTACCGTAAATTTTGAAAAATTTGACGAAATAAAGCAGGCGGGTCAATATTTTATCGAAAGGGGGCGGCAGCGTGTTTTTAATGATCGCATATTTCGTAATGACCGGCATTTTGTTTTTTGCAGCACGGTCGGACGTCAAAAACAGGGCGGTGGGCAATATCTATCCTTTGCTGGTGCTGGCAGTAAGCGCCGCGGCCGTCACGTTCAAATGTCTGTCGGACAGAGAAACGGCATTGACCGCTTTACTGTTCGCCATCGCAGGTGCGGGAGCCGGATTCCTGTTGACGGCGATACCTGCCGTAAAAGGGGAGATAGGAGGAGCGGACGTCAAGATATTGACCGCTGCGGGACTGGGGCTTGGCATACCGGATATTTTCTGGCTGATGCTGCTCTCGTTCCTTATCGCACTTGCCGGAGCGGCCTTCGTCATTGTCAGAAATAAGATCCGACGTCAAGAAAAAGCTGATTTAAAACTCAGGATACCGCTGCTGCCTTCTATATGCGCCGGAACGGCAATTTTCACCGTATTAAAGCTTGTTGAATATATCCGTTCGCCTGTAAATTAACAGCTCCGATACGGCGCTGAAATCACCATCGTTTACTCAAAAATCTGTTGCCAAACATTTTTAGTTCTGTTATAATCTTATGTAGCAGATCAGTGCGTTTACGGAGGGGAGCTTAAATGCTTGCAGCGTCTGTTATTGAAGTAAACGAGAGGCCCGGATACGGCCTTGATACTTCTGCGCGCGAAAAGTATCATAGCGTTACCTGCCGAACTACTCTCGGGGCCGCCGCTCCTTCTCAGCCACATCTTTCTTCGGTACGCTGTCCGTATGTTTTCCGGGCAGTATATTTTTTATTCTGCTCCGGAGCGTGCGGGACATGAAGATCGATATACAGCTGGCGCCCGTCAGCAAACGTATGTTTGCGTTTCTGCTGGACCTTATACTGGCTTCCATCCTGGTGACCGGGTTCTACCTGGTGCTCTCGTCGGCGCTTGACATCGACGGTTACGGCGAAAAGTACAACGAGCGCAAGGCATATTACGAGACCACTTACGGAGTGGATTTCGAAAACGACGATTATCAGGCAATGGACGAAGCGGCGAAAGCGAACTATAAAAACGCCGTTGACGCCATGAACGCGGACGAAGATGCAAATAAGGCCATCAAGACGTCCTACGCGTTGACCTTCGGGGTCCTGGGAGGCGGGATCGTGCTCTCGATGCTGCTCCTGGAATTCCTGGTCCCGCTGCTGCTGAATGACGGCAGGACTCTCGGAAAGAGGCTGTTCGGCCTGGGCGTTATGAGAAGGTCCGCGATAAGGATCTCGGCGCCGGTGCTTTTCGTGAGGGGCGTCATCGGAAAAGGGCTGTTCGAACTGGTCCTTCCGGTAATGCTGATCGTCACCGCCGGAGCCGGCGTTACCGGCATCTTCGGGCTAATCCTTCTTGGGATAATGATCGTGGCGGAGATCGTCGTGGTGGCCAAGAGCGGCACCAACGCGTTCCTTCACGACCTGCTGTCCGACTCGGTGGTAATAGACTGGGACAGCCAGCAGATCTTTCCCGACGAAGGATCGCTCCGCAGGTATCTGGCCGAAATGGCTGAAGCGGAAGCTGAAGCCGAAGCCGGTACCGAAACGTATGCCGAAGCCTTTCCCGTAATGGCAGAGTCCGAAACGGCGGCGCCATAAAGTAAAGAGCACTAAGCTTTCGATTTACAAAAGACAGAACGACCGTTCATCCGGTTCCCGACCGACTTACTAAAGATAAATTTCATAAGCGAATTTATTGGTAGTATTTGCACATTAAAGAAGGAGCCTGTATGAAAATAGTTCTTCAGAATCTCACAAAACGTTTTCCCAGCCGGAACAAGAATTCCGACGAAGAAGTCACAGCGGTCAACAATTTCAATTTCGAGATCCCCGACGGCAAGCTTATCGGTCTGCTGGGGCCTTCAGGCTGTGGCAAGAGCACCACGCTTTATATGATCTGCGGCCTTCAGAAACCCACCGAAGGGCGCATCTTCTTCGGAGACGACGACGTCACGGACCTCGAGCCGGAGCACAGGGGCGTAGGCCTGGTCTTCCAGAATTACGCGCTGTACCCCCATCTCACCGTAAAGCAGAACATACTGTTCCCTCTCCAGAACCTGAAAGGGAAAGACAAGCTCACAAAGGAAGAGATGCTGAGCCGCGCGTACAACGCCGCCAAGCTTGTCCAGATCGACGAGCTTATGGACAGAAAGCCCAGCCAGCTCTCCGGCGGCCAGCAGCAGCGCGTGGCGATTGCCCGTGCCCTCGTAAAGTCACCCAGAGTGCTGCTCCTTGACGAGCCCCTTTCGAACCTTGACGCCAGGCTGAGGCTCCAGACCCGCGAAGAGATCAAGAGGATCCAGCAGGATACGGGAGTCACCACCGTGTTCGTTACACACGACCAGGAAGAAGCCATGAGCATCTCCGATATGATCGTGGTGATGCAGAGCGGCGTGGTGCAGCAGATCGGCGCACCGCAGGACGTTTACGACGAGCCCGCGAACCTGTTCGTTGCCAAGTTCCTGGGAACTCCTCCCATCAACACGTTTGACGGCATGATAAAAGGCGAGACGCTTTATATCGGAGAAGACGCCATAATCAGCCTCCCGGGACTTACGGAAGACAGGGAAGTCACCGTAGGCATCCGTCCGGAAGGATTCGTGCCTTCCGACGAAGGAGTGCTTAAGGGCACGCTCCAGAACATAGAAGTAATGGGCCGCGACAAATCGGCGATCTTCCAGAATCCCGCCTGCGAGAAGAAATTCGTACGGGCGATAATGGGCTCCGACGTGGCGCTGAACATCGGAAGCGACAATACGGTTCGCTTCGACGTAAAGAAAAACAAACTGTACGTATTTGACAAAACTACAGGTCAGAGAATCTTATTCTGAGGTGGAAGCAAATGGACAACGTCAACTCTTCCAACGGAACGAAAAAGGAAAACTGGTTCCGTAAAAAGCTGAACAGTCTGAAGCCAAGACCTGCGCTGACTTCCGAGTTCAGCAACCAAAACCACGGCTGGCTGTACCTGGCTCCTGCGCTCATCCTGCTGCTGATATTCTCCTTCTATCCGCTGATCAACACTTTCAGGATGGCCTTCCTCAACGGGTACAACGGTCTCGCCATCGTAGGCGGCGAAGACTTCCAGTTCGGCATCGAAAATTTCAAGACCGTAATCAACCACGTTGACTTCAAACTCTATCTGAAGAACACGGTGCTCCTGTGCGTGCTCACGGTGCCTGTGTCCACCACGCTGGCGCTGCTGATCGCCGTGGCGCTCAACTCCATCAAGCCGCTTCAGAAGATATTCCAGACCGTATTCTTCCTGCCTTACGTGACAAACTCCATTGCCATCGGAATGGTGTTCAACGCCATGTTCACCAGAGTCGGTATCGGAGACCTTATACAGACCCAGGGCATCGTCAACAACATACTTGCCGTTTTCGGCCTCGGCCCGTACAACTTCGTCAACGTAGGTTCCTCCTGGTCCGCGAACATGTTCGTGGTCTGCATCTACATCGTCTGGAAAGCCATACCTTTCAAGATCCTGGTGCTTTTAGGAGGCCTGCAGAACGTCAACAAGCAGTATTACGAAGCGGCTAAGATCGACGGCACTTCCAAGATCCGCACCTTCTTCAGGATCACGGTCCCCATGGTTTCCCCGATGCTGGCATACGTCATAATCACTTCTTTCATAGGCGGCTTTAAGGAATACTCCAGCATAGTGGGTATATTCGGAGAAGGTATGGGCCCCGGCGGCAACGGCCAGATGAACACCATCGTCGGTTACGTTTACAACATGCTGCCCAAGTCCAATCTGGGCAACGCCTCCGCCGCTTCACTTATCCTGTTCGCCATAATCCTGGTAGTCACGGCTATCAACGGATACGTGAGCAAGAAGAAAGTACATTATTGAGGTGACGGTATGAGCGATAATAGATCAAACAGCAACAGCGGCCTTAACGTACAGTCTGCAAAGCGCAGCCAGAACGTCTCGAAGATCGTGAGGCTGGTAATAACCTATCTGTTCCTCGCCATCATGGCGGTTATAGTGATCTTCCCGTTCTACTGGATGATCATCTCGTCACTGAAGACTATGGAAGAGTACCGTATGAGTGTACCTACGCTCTGGCCCAAGACCATATTCTTCGAAAACTTCAGGACCGCCTTCGACAAGGCGAACCTTAAAGACCTGTTCCTGCATACGCTGTACGTAGGCGTGGTGTCAACGGTGCTTTCGCTAGTCGTGACCGTGCTTTCCGCCTTCGCTTTCGCCAGGCTGAATTTCAAGGGCAAGAACGTGGTGTTCGCGCTCCTGATGGCAACGATGATGGTTCCCGGAGAACTGTACACCATAACCAACTATCTGACCGTGTCAGGTAAATTGCCTTTCTTCGACGAACCGGTAAGCTTCCTTGACATAACCCAGACCTTCACGGTATTGATCGTCCCCATGCTGGTATCTGTATTCTACATATACCTTCTGAGGCAGACTTTCCTGCAGATACCCAACGAACTGTACCTGGCCGCGAAAGTCGACGGTACCAGCGACTTCAAGTATCTGTGGAAGGTGATGCTGCCACTTTCGGTGTCAACGATCATCACGATAACGATACTGAAGATGATGGGCGCCTGGAACTCCTACATCTGGCCCAGACTGGTGGCCAACGACGAGGCTCACCAGCTTATTACCAACGGCCTTCGGGGCGCCAGCTTCCTGGACGAGTTCGGCGAGACCAACTACCCGGCCCAGATGGCTGCCGTCACCATAGTCTCGATCCCGCTGTTCCTGGTGTTCGTGTTCCTGCGCAAATATATCATGCGGGGCGTTTCCAGAAGCGGTATCAAGGGTTGACCGGAGGACCTTTGCGCGCGGCGGTAACCGTCGCTGCGAAACTTTGAATAACGGAAAAGTAAGAATAAACGATACATTTCAACGTTAAAGGAGATCTTAAGAATGAAAAGAACGTTAACCTTGTTCCTGGCGGTGTGCATGCTTCTGGCGTGTGTCATGTTTGCTTCCTGCGCAGGCGGCGGATCCGGTTCTTCCGGAAATTCCGACAAGGCAAACCCGGGAAAAGTCGAAGTAGTATTTTATCACACCATGGGCCAGAACCTTCGCCCCATACTTCAGAAGTATATCGCGGAGTTCAACAAACTCTATCCTGACATCACCATCACCGAATCCGCCATCGGCGGCTACGACGACGTACGCGACCAGGTCATCACCGAGCTCCAGGCCGGAAAGCAGCCCGCGCTGGCATACTGTTATCCAGACCACGTTGCCACTTACCTGAGAAGCAAGAAAGTCGTTGACCTGAACGAATACATCAACGATCCGGTGGTAGGATTGACCCAGGAGCAGATCTCCGACTTTATTGCCGGTTATTACGCTGAGGGCACCCAGTTCGGCGACACTTCCAAGATGTACACGCTGCCTTTCTCCAAATCCACCGAAGTCATGTACTACAACAAGACCTTCTTCGAGAAAAACGGCCTCAGCGTGCCTGATCACTGGTTCTCTACCGGCAGCGGCGACACCACCTCCGTCGAGTACGTGATAGCGAAGATCAAAGAGATCGATCCCAACAGCATTCCTCTGGGATACGACTCCGAAGCCAACTGGTTTATCACCATGACCGAACAGCTCAAGACTCCCTACACCGCGGCCGTGGAGGACGTGGAGGGACGCTTCCTGTTCAACAACGAAAAGAACATCGAGTTCTGCAACAAGTTCCGCGAATGGGCTCTGAAAGGCCTCCTCACTACGCAGGCTATCTACGGCTCCTACACTTCCGGCCTTTTCACCAACACTTCTCCTAACGACGAAGGCATCGTGGTACATTCCTACATCTCCATCGGTTCTTCCGCAGGCGCCGTGCATCAGTGCCCCGCCAAGAACGACGACGGTTCGTATCCTTTCGAAGTAGGCATCGCCGAGATACCTCAGGCAGACGCTTCCAACAAGAAAGTCATCTCCCAGGGTCCCTCCATCTGCATGCTCAAGCAGAAGGACGTGAACGTAAACAATGCCGCCTGGCTGTTCCTGAAATACCTGCTCACTTCTCCCGAGTTCCAGGCTGAATTCTCCATGGCTTCCGGCTACGTTCCCGTACTGAAATCAACTTTCTCCCTTGAGCCCTACGCCGAATTCCTCAGCGGCGCCAACAACAATAAAGAAGGCATCGCGGCCCTTTCCGCCAAGATCTGTATGGAGCAGGAGCAGGCATACTTCACTTCTCCCGCGTTCATCGGTTCTTCCGACGCCCGCGACCAGGTGGGACAGCTGCTGGTCAATTACATTTCCTCCGGCGAAGGTACCACCGAAGCCGCGCTGAAACAGCTGTTCCAGGACGCGTACAACAGGTGCGTATCGCTGAACCGTTGACGGACGGCCGTACCGGCTGCGGACGGGAGCTTTTCCGTTTGACACGGAGAAACGGACTGTAAAATGAGTAAGAAATTTTTAATAAAAACAGCGCTGTTTCTGATGGCGTTCATAGTGGCTGCCGGATGCTTCGCCGCCTGCCGCATCGATCCGGGCGGAAAGGATCCCGTAACTACTTCGGATCCGGAAGCCATCGACGAGAGCAAATGGGTGTACGTGCGAGACAGCTCGCTGCCTGACTTCGCCACTATGGTCACGCTCGACGACTCGAATATCGAGGCCGATTTCGAGAAGACCGGAAAAGGTCTGGTGACGCTGGAACAGCATATCGACGGCGACACGGTGCATTTCTGGAACTACAGCCACACGGAAGTAATAAAGGCCAGGTTCATCGCCATTGACACGCCGGAATCCACGGGCCGCGTGGAGCCCTGGGGAAAGCCCGCGTCGGTATATACGAAGCGCAAGCTGAAGGACGCCACGCAGATCGTGCTCCAGAGCGACGAAGACGGAAGGGCGTTGACCGATTCCAACGGCCGTTACCTGACCTGGGTCTGGTACAAGACGTCGGACAGCGGCCAGTGGCGCAACCTCAATATCGAGCTGCTTTCGGAAGGCCTGGCAATGGGTAAAAGTTCTTCTTCCAACCGGTACGGTTCGGTGGCAATGGAAGCCCTTACCAGCGCCAGGTCCGAGCGCCTGAATCTGTTCTCGGGCAAGCAGGATCCGCTGTTCTATTACGGCGAGACCATCGAGCTGACCATCAAGGCGCTGGTGACCAACAAGAGCGCCTACCACGGCCTTAAAGTCCGGTTCGAAGGGCTTGTGACCAAAGAAAGCGGCGGCGGCATATACGTGGAGGAATTCGACGAGGATACGCAGCAGTATTACGGCGTCTACGTTTACGGCGGATATGCCTCGCTGGCTCCCAAATTCCTGGTGCCCGGATACAGGCTCCGGATAACCGGAACGGCGGACAACAACGAGAATTTCGGCTTCCAGGTCTCTGGCCTCTCTTTCTCCATGATCAATCCCACCGACGACGACACACAGGTGCTGGAGAAAAACGTGGAAGTCAAACCTACGCTGATCTCGGCGAAAGATATCAACGACAACGAGATGCTGGAAAATACCTTCGTCAAGCTGGAAGGATTGAAGGTCAATTCCATCTACACCACCACCAACGAGACCTCTTCCAGCATGGGTGCCATGACGCTGACCTGCTCTGCTCCCGACGGAACAACGGTCACCGTGCGCACGGTGGTGCTCCAGAAAGACGGCGAGTTGGTTACGGAAGAATATTTCGCCGGCAAGACCATGGACGTTTGCGGGATCATAACGCAATATGAAGGAAAACCTCAGCTGAAACTGTTTACGCTGGGCGACGTCTCCTTTAAGTGATAAAGAAAGGAAATCGGTATGAAAAAATTATTATCAATCATCGCTGCCGTATTGACGCTGGCAATGCTGTTCGCGGCCTGCGGCACCAAGGACAAACCCGGCGACGACAACAAAGCTTCCGAGCTTTCGCAGGCGCTCGTCGACGAAGCCGCGGATATGATCTTCGAGTTCAACAAACCCGGAGAGAACAACACAGTTGCCGCGGATTTCACGCTGCCCGCCATCGTCGACTATGAGGGTCGGGACCTTACTGTGGAATGGACCCTTGAAGGAGGAGACGGACTGGTAGCGCTGGAGCAGGGCACCGGAGACAAGGTCAACGTTAAAGTCGATCAGTTCGCCGATAAAGAGACGGCTTTCACTCTTAAAGGAAACGTCAAGGGCGGCGACTTCACCTCCAAGGATATCGTGCTCAACTACAAGATCGGCGCTTTCGAGATCGCCAACTGGGCCTACTGGGCAGAGCACACCAACGACACCGCGATGAACATCCGAGGCATCGTGGTTGCCAAGTATCCCTACAACGCGGCCAACCAGAACGTTGGCGTGTTCCTTCAGGACCTTGACGGTGAGCACGGCTACTTCGCCTACAGGCTCAAATGCGAGTCCCAGGAAGCCTGCGATAAAGATCTTGCCATCGGCAACGTGATCGTTGTCAACGGCACCACTTCGCTCTACAACGGTTTCCGCGAGATGGGCACCGGCTGTACCTACGTTGTCATCACCGACGCTGACGGCAATCCCCAGAAGGGCGAAGTCGTTAAGAAGTCCATCGACAAGTATTTCACCGAAGGCGCGAATCTCAATACCGTCCTCGACCAGTACCAGGGCATGATCGCCACGCTCACAGGAGCTAAAGTCACCGCCGTAGAATGGAACTCCAACACCGCCGATACGTACGTAGAGAAAGGCGCCGGATCCGTTTACGTAACGCTTGTAAAGAACAACGTTAAATTCAGGATCTATCTTTCCACTTCCAACACTCTCACGCTGGACGAGATGAAGGCCGAGTACGAGAAACTTGCCGTAGGTTACACAGTTGACGTGGAAGGCCCCATCGCCTGGTATAAAGAAGCTCTGATCTATCCCTGTGCCGGAGCCGTTACCGTTGTATCCTCCGACGTTTCCGCATCCGAGAAGATCGCCAACGAGCTCAACAAACTGAGCATCCCCAACGCGGTCAACGCAGATACCGTGATCGATCTGGCAAATGCGGGCGCCGAATATTCCGACGTAACGTTCGCCTGGACCGTATCCGAAACTCCCGCCGCTAAGATCGACGGCGGAAAGCTGGATATCAAGCTTCAGGACGCTATCACCGAGGCTGTCGTGACCGTTACCGCTTCCTGCGGCGGAGAGACCGCTTCCAAGGAATTCAAAATCAAGGTCATGGCTGCCAATATGTCCATGGAAGATCTGGTTGCCGAAGCCTACAAGCTGGGCGCCGGAGAGAAACTTGACGGCACCTACAACCTTACCGGTAAGATCACCGATATCAACACTCCTTACAACGAGCAGTACGGCAATATCACCGTCACCATCGTGGTCGGCGATCTGGCCGACAAGCCGGTACAGTGCTACCGCCTCACCGGCGACGGAGCCGCTACACTTGAAAAGGGCGACACCATCACCGTAACGGGCAACATCAAGAACTACAACGGCACTATCGAATTCGACGCAGGCTGCGTGGTTTCCGATATCGTTAAAGGTTCCGGAGGCGAGCAGCCTACCGACAAACCTACGGACGAGCCCGCGGCGACTCCCGAACCCACTCAGGCACCTACTGATAATCCGGATCTCTCCTCCGGCGACATACTGAACATACTCTATGCAGTCGAAAGCGGAAAGACCACCACCGAGTCCTACACCCTTACCGGTAAGATCAAGACTGTAAATACGCCTTACAACCCTTCTTACTCCAACGTGACCGTCACCATCGTTGTTGACGGATATGACGACAAGCCTGTAATGTGCTACAGGCTTAAAGGCGAGGGTGCCGATACCATCAAAGTTGACGATATCATCACCGTCACCGGACAGTTCAAGAACTACAACGGAACCTACGAGTATGCCGAAGGCTGCACGCTTGACAAGATCGATTTCGTGTCCGAGGACAAGGGCAACGCATACACGACTCCCGAGGAGATCCTGAAAGCGCTGTACGCCCTTGAAAAAGGCGCCACGCTTGACGGCGGCAACCAGTACACGCTCACCGGCGTGATCACCGAGATACCCACCGCTTATTCCGAATCGTACGGGAACATAACCGTCGTGATCGTGGTTGACGGTTTGGATCAGTATCCCGTAACCTGCTTCCGCCTGAAGGGCGACGGGGCCGACAAGCTTGCCGTGGGAGATACGGTAACCGTAAAAGGCACGCTTATGAATTACGTTGACAACGGCAAACCTGACGGACTTTTCGAGTTTACTTCCGGCTGTGTCATCGTTAAATGATATTTTATAAATAATCGCCGGTCTGTAACTAATTAGTGGTTACAAACCGGCGATAAAGTGCTATAATAACGCTGCAAGGCATAAACAGCCGAGAAAAGGGGAGAAAACATGAGAAAAACAATTGCATTGATCCTGGCGCTGGTACTGGCGCTGGCGTGCGCTGCGATGCCGTCCTTCGCGGATGAGGAGACTACCGTAGAGATAGTTACCAGCGAGCTGGGCTTCGAAAACGCGCAGGATATGAATACGATCACTTCAGGTTCGGTCACTCTTGAGTTCAATAAGGGGACAAACAATAACCCGCCCAAATATTATGACAAAGGTTCCGCGATCCGTTTTTACGCCGGCAACACACTTGGTATCTCCGCCGGAGACGGCAACGTGGTCACCGCCGTCGTGATCACTTTTTCCGATACTTCTAATACGGGGAACCTCTCGTTCGATTCCGGGGAATCCGAGCTTTCCGACGTTGTTCTCACATGGACCGGAACCGATGACAAGGTCGTAATTACAAATCCCACAGGCGCAAGTCAGGCAAGGTTCGCTTCTATCAAAGTGACTTATAAGGCCGGTACCGTTCCGACCACCGAGCCTTCCACGCCGCCTTCCACCGAGCCGGAAGAGCCCGAGCAGCCCGAACTTAAGACTCCGGAAGAGATCCTTACAAAGCTTTACAGCCTCGCTCAGGGCGAGACGCTCTACGGCGGCCCCTACACCCTTACCGGAAAGATAACCAGCGTCGATATCGACTACAATGATAAATTCCAGAACGTTACCGTTACGATCGCAGTCGAGGGATTCGAGGACAAACCCGTCCAGTGCTTCCGTATGAAGGGTGAGGGCGCTGACGTCATCAAAAAAGATTACGTGATCACCGTTACCGGTACGCTTTGCGACTACAAAGGAACGAAAGAGTTCAAGGAAGGCTGCACGCTTGACAGCTACACCGCTCCCGCCGCGGATCCCGGGACCGAGCCCGAGCAGCCCGAACTTAAGACTCCCGAAGAGATATTGACGAAGCTTTACGAGCTTGGCCAGGGCGAGACGCTTTACGGCGGCCCCTACACCCTTACCGGAAAGATAACAAACGTTGACATCGAATACAGTGAGAAATTCCAGAACGTTACCGTTACTATCGCAGTCGAGGGATTCGAGGACAAACCCGTACAGTGCTTCCGTATGAAGGGAGAGGGCGCCGACGTCATTGGCAAGGATTACGTGATCACCGTTACCGGTACGCTTTGCGACTACAAAGGCACGAAAGAGTTCAAGGAAGGCTGCACGCTTGACAGCTACACCGCTCCCGCCGTGGAGCCCGGCACTCAGCCCGGTACCGAACCCGGAACCGAACCTGAACAGCCCGAACTTAAGACTCCGGAAGAGATCCTGACGAAGCTTTACGAGCTTGGCCAGGGCGAAACGCTCTACGGCGGCCCCTACACTCTCACCGGCAAGATCACTGCCGTCAATACCATATACAGCAGCAGGTTCAACAACGTGACCGTCACCATCGCCGTTGAAGGTTTCGAGGACAAACCAGTACAGTGCTTCCGCATGGTAGGAGACGGAGTAGACATCATCGACGTTGACGACACCATCACCGTGACCGGCTATCTCGCCGATTACAACGGCACTAAAGAGTTCAAGGAGAACTGCACGCTCGACAGCTACGCTCACGTGGAGAAGGAGAAAGAGGACGTTTCCAAACTTACTCCCGAGGAGATCCTTAAGAGGCTTTACGCCCTTGAGAACGGCGCTGCGCTGGGCGATGTCTACACCCTCACCGGCAAGATCATTTCCGTTGACACGGCTTACAGCGAGCAGCACGGCAACATCACCGTTACCATGGTCGTAGACGGATATCCCGAGTATCCCGTAATGTGCTACCGTCTTGCCGGCGAAGGCGCCGACGGACTGGAAGTCTACGACGTGATCACCGTTTCCGGCACATTCAAGAACTACAACGGAACTTACGAGTTTGTTCAGGGCTGCACGCTGGACAACGTGGTCAAGGCCGAGAAGCCCAACGTTCAGACGGGCGACAATGTGTTCGTGATCGGTTTTGCGGCTATCGCCGTGATCGCTATGGCGGCAGTGGTGGTGCTCAAAAAGGAACTGGCCGTGTGACAGATTGACCGATTTTAAAAATTATTTCGCTGCGATAAAGATTTCGCATCATTGACGGTCGAATAAGAAAAGCAGGCTGACGTTTTCTCGTCAGCCTGCTTTTTGTTTTTGCCATTGCGCGGCCCTGGCGCCTGGGCGGGGGACCGGCCGGGTCGTTCGATTCCGGATCATTATCCCAGTATATTCATCATCGCTTTCCAGTCCGTCCTGTCGATATGCATGGGAGTAATGGAGCATATGCCGCGGAAGAACGCGTCCAGGTCCGTTTCTACTTCGGGATGCTCTTCTTTGATATATGGCACGTAGAACTGGGCCTCGTAAACGTTTTCGCCGATGGGAACTATATGGTCACGGTAATATGGACCGCCCTGAGAAACGAACGCTATGCCGCAGGGGTCCTTGGGGATGTTGATATTGATCATATTCGTAAAATCGAACATGCGCCTTTCGGTTATCATATCCCAGATGGGATCAAGCATTGGTTCGGCGGTATCGAAAGCGCAGGGTTCCGTAGAAAAAGCGGCTGCCTTCACGCCGGAAGTGTTGGCTTCGAATGCGGCTCCGCAGGTCCCGGAATAACAGATGTCCTGGCCGATATTGACGCCTTTATTGATGCCGGAAAAGACCAGGTCGAACCGGCCAAGCCTGTCGAGGCCGAATCTGACGCAATCGGCGGGAGTGGAATCCACCACGTAGGTCTCGGTGGCAATGTCGGAAAACAGCGTCGTCTTTTCGATGCGAAAAGGCCTGTGAAAATTGATGCTCATTGACGAAGCGCTCTGCTCTTTGCCGGGAGCGGCGATCACCAGTTCGCCGAAGTTCCTCCTGGTTATCCAGGCGGCAAGCATTGCCAGGCCTTCTCCGTTTATTCCGTCGTCGTTTGTAAGCAATATCCTCATACTCGTACCTCTTTAATTGACCCTGTCAAAACGGAGCTCAGAAAAGCTCCGTATTTTCGGCTTTGAACGCGGCGTGCAATTCGTCCGCACGGCCAAGCAGTATATTGACCTCTTCCTGCTCCTTAAGCGTGGCGCCGCTGGCATTCTCGTGGCCTCCGCCTCCGAACTGCGCGGCAAGTTTCTGAACGTCGATGAACCTGGACCTGATCCTTGCCCTCACGGAGCCGTCGTCGTTCTCGATAAACGCGATCCAGATCAGGCTGCCTTTTATGGCATCCATAACTCCTACGGTATTGCTGGCTTCTTCCAGCGTAAGGCCCCGCGCTTTCCTGAGCCTGCGGCTGATAAACAGATGCGCCACGCCGCTCTCGGTGAGTTCTATTTTGGATATCAGATAAGCCTCGAACTTCGCCACGTCGATGGTGTCGATGTAGAGGTTCATATATATCAGATCCATATCGATATCCTGCTCAAGAAGGTACGACGCCAGGCGAAGCGTCTGCGGGGAAGTACCGGGGTATTTGAACCTGCCGGAATCGGTCACCATACCGGCGTACAGACAACTTGACGCGGCCTTGTCGATCTTAAGTTCCTTCCTGAAAGTATGCCAGAATTCAGTGACCATTTCGCACACGGAAGAACGCTCTTCTTCGACCCAGCTGATATCGCCGTAAGGCGTCATATCTATATGGTGATCGATCTTAATAAGCCTTTTCCCGCTGGCAACTCTCGATCCGGAGACACGCTCCACGTTGCCGCAATCGAGCACGATCACAAGTGCCTTTTCGTAATCCGCGTCTGACGGTATCGGGCCTTCGTCTCCTAAAAAGGCTGTATAGTCGCACTCGTCTTCCCGGTCGATAAATATCTTCTTTTCGGGGAAGGACAATTCCAGTATGCCTTTCAAACCCATCGTCGAACCCACCGCGTCGCCGTCAGGTTTTTTGTGCCTGGCAATGATCACGGTGTCCGCGTTCTTTATCTCGGCCAAAATCTTTCTCTTGATCTGTAAACTCATTTTTGTTGACACCTTATCGTGTATATATGCTGCCTGCCTCTCGGCCGCGGCAATGTTTTATGCCTGTCATTCTCCGTCGGTCTCGGTCAATACTTTTAGATCTTCCAGCAGCCTGAACGCCGTTTCCGTATCGGGCACGGAGCAGCCGGATGCCTTCTTGTGACCGCCGCCTCCGTATTTGACGGCGATCGGATTTATGTTTTTAACGGCGGAACGGATCTCGCAAAGGAACTTGCCGTCGTCCTCGGTGAAATTGACCCAGACATCGATCCCCCAGATGTCCGCCATGATATTGACCGTGCCTCTGGAAACGGAGAAGGCATCCATACCGAGCGCCCGGATCTCTTCAGCCGTGTGGATCATATATGCAACTGCACTGTCCTTGTATTTTTTGATCTTAGAAATGAATACGGCCTTGCGTTTCAGCGCCTCCATATCTTCCGAATACAGCTCGCGGTAGAGTGACACCGTATCCACGTTCTGCTCAAGCAGCGTTGCCGCCAGGCGCAAAGTCCTGGGGGAGGTGGAATCGAAACGGAACCTGCCGGAATCCGTGACCATGCCTGTAAACATTGCCTCGGCAGAATCCTTGGTAATCTTCCAGCCGCACTCCACGGCCAGCTGGGCGATCATGCCCGAAGCGCTTTCGAACGAGCTGTCTACGATCTCTACGTCAGTAAAAGTTTCGCAATAGAGGTGATGATCGATCCTTATGGTCCTGGCTGCGTTTTTATACCTTTCGTCGGACACCAGATGAGAAGCGCCGCAGTCAAGCACGAAAGCCAGAGCGCCTTCGTATGCGTTGTCCGGCACCTGATCCATTACGGAGCCCTTCATAAAAGTGTACCGTCCGGCTGCATCGCCAACGACGAATACTTTTTTACCGGGGAAGTTGTCTCTTATAAGCGCCGCAAGCCCCAGCTGAGCGCCCAGCGCGTCTCCGTCGGGCCTGGAATGCCTGTGGATGATCACGGTGCCGTATTCAGATAAAGCCAGGGCAACTTCTTCAAACATCTGGGTTTCTCCTTGCAGCGATTCGCAATTCTTCTTTGATCTTTTCCACGCATTTGTCAAGGCCTTCGTCGTAACGCACGGCAAAATCGCAGAATTCTATATTCCGCAATTCCAGGTCAAGGGACATCATGCGGTGGACTTTGTCTTCGTCGGTGGTGTCGCGGCTGATGATGTCCATCAATATGTTCTGCTTGTCCCTGTCCGTGAACACGAGGCAGGCCCTGGAGCGGTACACTTTTTTCATAGAGATGGCGCCGCAGATGTCGATGGGTATGACGGCGATCTTTCCGGATCTGACGATAGGGGAGATCTGGCGGTCGGAAGTGCCGAAATAGTAGCTGGAATAAACGGTGGTCTCGATGAACCTTCCCGCGTCTTTTTCTTTGATAAACTGCTCTTCAGAAATGAATCTGTAGGAGCGGCCGGGCTCGTCAACACGCCTGGGACGCGTGGTGGTAGATATCGGCCGCACGAACATGGGATCTTTGATCAGTTCGCTGCAGATCTTCGTCTTTCCGGTGCCGGAGGGACCTACCAGGCAGAGCACTCCGCCTTTTCTGAGGTCAGGTTTCTTCTCCACGAAAGATTTACCGATCATCTTGGCCAGGTGAATGAAATCGCCGTATGAATTGACGGAGAGGAGTCCGGAAAGGCCGGAGTTCCAGGGCTGTCTCATAAGTACGGGGTAGGAGGCCTGGGAAGATGAGATATTGTGCGCAGCGTCGTCCAGGAGGATGTCGAGATTGACGATATCCTTTCGGGTGCCGATCAGCAGGTTGCCCGCGGGAACTTCCGGAAAATCTTCACGAAGCCGCTTGGCCCTGGCGCTCATACAGTTTGCCGGGACCGCCGTAACGAAGAACACGTCTGCCAGTTCGCAAAGCTCTCTGACGAACTTCTGGGCGCCCGGGAACATGGGCTGGCTGGCAACGAAATCGGGGTCGCTGAAATATTTGAGGCGCTCGTCCGCGAGGTTGCCCTGGAGGCCCCAGGACCGGATGCGCTCGATGTCGAACACAGGGTCGTCGCCGTACTTTTGCTTCAGAAGCTCCAGCGCGTACGAATTGCACTCATATAAAACGTCGTCAACGTCCAGCCCGATCCTTAAACGGTATTTTCTCATCAAAAACGACCTCTGAACTAAATAATTTCTCCGTGAAAAATATTAACATACCGGGCCGTTATTTACAAGTGAAACCTTAACCGCAAACTGTAAATTTACATAACGAAAATATTGTGGTATAATCAACCAAATGGGTAGAGCCTGCTTCTGTCCGTTTGCTTAAAGCGCCATTTTCGGCGCCCGGAGGTCTGTATGAAAAAAAGCGATTATCTCACCTGGGACGAATATTTTATGGGGATCGCCATCCTTTCGTCTAAGCGGAGCAAGGATCCCAACACAGGCGTGGGAGCCTGCATCGTCGATAAGGACAACCGCATCCTTTCGCTGGGTTACAACGGTATGCCTTTCGGCTGCTCCGACGACGATTATCCCTGGGAAAGGGACGGAGAATTTCTTGACACCAAGTACCCTTACGTCTGCCACGCGGAACTGAACGCCATCCTCAACTACAACGGCGGATCCTTAAAAGGCGCCAGAGTTTACGTGACGCTTTTCCCCTGCAACGAATGCACCAAGGCCATCATCCAGAAGGGTATATCCGAGATAATCTACCTGAGCGACAAATACGCCGGGACTGATTCCACCATCGCTTCGAAGCGCATGCTGATGAGCGCCGGAGTCAGGTTCCGCCAGTACGAGCTCTCCGGGAAAGAGATAAAGGTCAATATCTGACGGGCCGCGCCGTTACGGGCGGTCTGATACGAAAATACGAAAATACAGAAATACGGAAATACGGAAGAACGGAAGGACAATCAAAATGAAGATCATCGTTACTGAAAGCATAGCAAAAGAAGGCATAGATTACCTCACCGAAAACGGCTTCGAAGTCGACGTCAGGTTCGGCATCGGCAGGGAAGAGCTGCTTTCCGTCATATCCGAATACGACGGATTGATCGTGCGCAGCGTCACCAAAGTCGACGTTGAACTCATCGACAAGGCAGTCAAACTGAAAGTCGTGGGCCGGGCGGGCAACGGAGTTGACAACATCGATCTGAAATATGCCACGCTCAAGGGCATCGTCGTCGTCAACACGCCGGAGAGCAATACAATGGCCGCGGCAGAGCTTGCCATCACGCTTTCGTACGCCATCTTCAGGAACCTTGTCCAGGCCGTTTCCGGCGGCAGGAACAAAGATTTCCGGCGCGGCAAATTTATCGGTTCCGAGCTGGAAGGCAAGACCGTAGGCATCATCGGCCTCGGCAGGATCGGCAGCATCGTTGCCAGAAAACTCACCGGCGCAGGCATGAACGCCATCGCCTACGACCCGTATATCAGCGACGACAGATTCGTCAAGCTGGGCGTGAAACGCGCCAAGACGCTCGACGAGCTGCTGGCCGTGTCGGACCTGATCACCATTCATACTCCCAAGACGCAGGAGACCATAGGCATCATCGGCGCCGAAGAGATCGCCAAGTGCAAAGACGGCGTGCGCATCGTCAACGCTGCCAGAGGCGGCCTTGTGGACGAGAAGGCGCTTTACGACGGACTCAAGTCCGGCAAGGTCGCGGCCGCGGGCATCGACGTTCTTAGCCCCGAGCCCAACTACAACAAGACTCCCGAGGAACAGGATTACTACAATCCGCTGCTTACGCTGGACAACTGCATCATCACGCCTCACCTGGGCGCTTCCACTAAAGAGGCCAATTTCAACGTCGGCACCGCCGTGTCCGAGCTGGTGGCCAAAGCCCTGAAAGGCGAGATGGTAGCCGCCGTGAATATGCCTCCCGTGGGCGCTTCCGATATGGCCGAACTCAGGCCCTACCTGCTGCTTTCCGAAGACCTGGGCAAGATCTATTTCCAGACCGAAAAAACTCCGGTCAAGAAGATCAAGATCAAATATTGCGGCGACCTGGCGGCTGCGGACGTTGCCACGGAGATATTTACGCTGTCTTTCATCAAAGGTTTCCTGGAGCCCATCGTGAACGACAAGGTAAATTACGTTAACGCCAGAGTCATGCTGGACCAGATGGGCATCGAGCTGGTGGAAAGCAAGTCCACCGAGCTGGACAAATATACCAACCTGATCACCGCGCAGTTCGTTACGGTCAACGGCGACCAGCTTTCCGTTTCAGGTACCGTCTTCGCCAAGAGCGAGATCAGGATCGTGGAATTCTTCGGATACAAGCTGGATTTCGAACCTACCGATTACGTGCTTGCCATCAAGAATACGGACGTTCCCGGTATCGTTGGTAAGATCGGTACCGTGCTGGGAATGAATTCCATAAACATCGCGGCCATGCAGTGGAGCAGGAAGATCAAGGGCGACAAGGCGGAGGCTTTCGTCAGCGTGGACCAGGCCGTGGACGCAAGGATCATCAACGAATTGAAGGCTCTGAGCGGTGTGTTGAAGGTGTCGCTGATCTGCTTCTGAGCATGAATAACAGGGAATGATCGACAGGGGTAGTTGCACTTGGAAAAATTGACGATCGCCGTAATTTCCGATATACATTCGAATCTCGCAGCGCTGGAGGCATGCATTGACGACAGCCGGATGCTGGGGGCGGAAAGGTATATTGTCCTGGGCGATATCATTTCCGACTGGCACAAGCCCAACGAGTGCCTTAATATGGTCCGTGGCCTTACGGATCTGGTGATCGCGGGCAATCGGGAGCAGTATATGAAAGACGCTCCGGAGATGCTCGACTACTGGATCCTATACGACCAGTACGCGTCGCTCTTGTGGACGTACAGGCAGCTCACTTCCAGGAACCTTACCTACGTGCGCAAGCTTCCCGACTGCCTCAGCATCGCCACCAACAATTATACGATCCGCGCCGTGCACGGTTCTCCTTTTTCCCAGTCTGAGCTTTGCTACAAGTCCGGCGGCCTCACTCCCGTGGGAGAGTGGCTGGAGGCCATCAATGAAGACATATTGCTCTGCGGCCACAGTCACGAACAGTGGAAGTGGGAGAAGAACGGCAAGATAGCCGTCAATCCCGGTTCCTGCGGTTCGCATTTCAACAAGCGCAAATGCGCCGAGTATGCCATAATAGAGCTTTCCGACACTGTCTCCGTGCAGATGCGGCAGGTCAAGTACAACGTTGAACAGAATTTCCGTTCTCTTATGAAGTCCGACCTTTACGAGAAGGCCTACGACTGGGTGCTGATCAATTACCTCAGCATGGTAAAAGGGGAGAACGAGCTGGGCAATTTCCTTAACGCCTGCGAAGAGGAACGCCGAAAGGACGAGTTCGCCGGCGCCGGGCCCATACCCAACGACATTTACAAAAGAGTATTCGAAGAGAAGTTTTCCGAGAAGATCAAAACGTATCTTTTCGATTCATAAAAATCATTTTATTGCGGAGGTAATCGTATGAATTACAAAGGACCTGTAGTCGTCGTAGTTATGGACGGAGTTGGGCTGTCGGACAGAGTCGAGGGCAATGCCGAGAAAGCCGCGTACAAGCCGAATCTTGACCGTCTTTACGCCGATTATCAGTGGACGAAGATCAAGGCGCACGGCACCGCCGTCGGACTTCCTTCCGACGACGACATGGGCAATTCCGAAGTGGGGCACAACGCCATCGGCGCCGGCCAGGTGTACAGCCAGGGCGCCAAGCTGGTGAACGAATCCATCGAATCCGGCGATATGTATAAAGGCACCGGCTGGAGAGAGATCGCCCAGAACGTGCTGGACAACGGCTCCACGCTTCATTTTATCGGACTGTTTTCCGACGGCAACGTCCATTCTCACATAAATCATCTTAAGGCCATGATCGCCGAGGCCAAGGCCGAAGGCATCCGCAGAGTCCGGGTCCACATCCTTCTGGACGGCAGAGACGTAGGGGAGACTTCCGCCCTCGAATACGTGGATCCTTTCGAAGAGTTCCTCGCCGGGCTCCGGGACGGATCATTCGACGTGAAGATCGCCAGCGGCGGCGGCAGAATGAACATCACCATGGACCGCTATAAAGCCGACTGGTCGATGGTCGAGCGCGGCTGGAACACTCACGTTATGGGTGAAGGCAGGACCTTCGCTTCCGCGCACGAAGCCATCGAGACCTACAGAAAAGAGACCGGCGCCATCGACCAGGATCTTCCCGCGTTCGTTATCGCAGACCAGAACGGCCCGGTAGGAAAGATCGTGGACGGCGACAGCGTTATCTTCTTTAACTTCCGCGGCGACAGAGCCATCGAGATCAGCGAGGCGTTCACGAACCCCGAGCTTAATACGTTCAAGCGCACCTACTGCCCCAAAGTCTGCTACGCCGGAATGCTCCAGTACGACGGCGACCTTAAGCTGCCTCCCAGGTTCCTGGTAGAGCCGCCCAAGATCTCCAACACTATGGGCGAGTTCCTGGCCAATAAAGGCATAAGCCAGCTGGCCGCGGCCGAGACTCAGAAGTTCGGCCACGTTACCTATTTCTGGAACGGCAACAGAAGCGGCAAGTTCTCCGATGAACTCGAGACTTACGTCGAGGTCAAGTCCGACGTAGTGCCTTTTGAGCAGCGCCCCTGGATGAAAGCCGCCGAAGTCACCGACGTGATGATCAAGGAACTCAGGACAGGCAAGTACGGCTTCGCCCGCGTCAATTTCGCCAACGGTGATATGGTCGGCCACACCGGCAGCTTCCAGGCGGCCAGGATCGCCATGGAGACCGTCGACCTCTGCCTTGGCAGGCTGCTTCCCGTCATAGACGAACTGGGCGGCATGGCCATCATCATCGCTGACCACGGCAACTGCGACGAGATGTATGAGATCAAGAAGGGGAAGGTAGTCCTCAACAGCGAGGGCAAGCCCAAGGCCAAGACGTCTCACACTCTGAATCCCGTTCCGTGCATCTTCTACGACAACACGCCCAACCGCGGCAGGTACGCCATCAAAGAAGGCAGCTTCGGACTTTCCAACGTTGCCGCCTCCGCCGTCAAACTCATGGGCCTTGAAGCGCCCGAAGGCTGGGACGAAAGCATTGTCGAGTTTAAAGACTGAGACGATCTAACGGAATATGGATCGCGGCGGCGCGGAGTTGATCCACGCCGTTTTTTTGCCTTGATTAGCCCTCGCTGTATTACGCCGAAATTGACTCGATCACACGGCTTTCTTCAGACCTTCCTCGCCGTTGTCGTAATTCGCCTCTGGCCCCTGAAAATAGTCGTCGATTATCTGCAGGTCAAGTATCGACAGTATATTTCTCAGTTTCTCTGTCTCCGACCTTGTAAACGTCATTCCCTTGGAAGAGCGCGACATGTCCGCGTTCCAGTCCCTGATATCCAGCTTGAATTTGCCGGTGCCCCATTTAGTCACCGTCACCATCCGTTTCCATCCGCTCTTCTGATTGTCCCTGAGAGTGGCCAGCTCCGCCCGCACGATCCTCTCCATCGGCTTAAAATCCTCGGTTTTATTGTCCTGACCTTCGTTCCGGTTTTCTTCGTTATTCATAGCAACACACTCCAATCTGATTTGATATTTCGCCGCCTAGCGCGGCAACCGTGAATATGTTATATCCGTCTACGCTGCGGTTTCAAATATTTCCCGGGAAATACACCTATTACCATTTTGCATAAAAGTCGTATCTATTTATTATAAAATTGATTAATATATGTCGGATATTTATTAAAATGAGAATTTGATATTTACGATGAAAGTAAGGCTTTAATATTAACTTGTGATTTTCTTATAAGAGCCTTTACTTGATTTTCCGCCCTCATCGGTGCTATACTTCGACTCGCGAAACGCATTGATTTTCATTCTGACGCTGGAGATTTTTTATGGCTAACTGGATCCTGCAAACAGTTCTTTCGATACCGGGGATGGTGCTGTACTTCTCGTTCCGCGGCTTCTTCCAGGCCTGGGTGGCCAAGAAGCTGGGGGACACGCTGCCGGAGCGGAGCGGCTACCTGACGATGAATCCCATCGCCCATATCAATCCCATCGGCTTTTTGATGATCCTCATCGTGGGATTCGGTTTCGGAAAGGCGATGCAGTTCGATTCCAGCCGCTACAAGCATCCCAAGAGAGACGGAGCGATACAGATATTGTCCGCGCCCGCAGCCGGGCTGATACTGGCACTGGCGTTGTACGTGCTGTATTTCATCATATATCAGGTGATAGGCGGATTGACCGGCCTGGCGGCGAACAAGATCTTTTACTACGTGGGGCTTGTGCTGTACTATTCATGCTATATTTCAGTTGCCCTGACCATGTTCCATCTGCTGCCGCTGCCGGGCCTCGACACCTACCGCCTTATAGTGCATTTCCTGCCTTATAACGTGTACCGGAAGATATACGTGGTGGAAAAGTACAGCCTGTTCATCTTCATCGGATTCCTGATCATTTTAAGGATCCCGGGCTTCGGCGACACTATCAGATACTATCTGCTGGAACTCCCAACAGCCTTTTTCATGAGGCTTATCTCGGCGCCCTTTGATCTGATAGGCAGACTGTTCCTTTGAAATGGCAAATGGCAAGTTGCAAATTGCAAATGGGAAATGGGCAATTGCAAATGGCAAATGGCAAATTGGAAATGGCAAATAATAAATGGCAAATTGCAAATGGCAAATGGAAAATAGCAAATTGCAAACTGTTTGGTAATTAATTATGGATAAATTTTCAAAAGTTCTTCTGATCCTTTTCGCTGTCATCATCGCTGCCGGTATTTGCTGGGGCGTGGCCAACTACGAGCCGATGTTTTTAAGAGAATCCACAACCTTCGAACCCGCCTCGCTCCGGGTCAACTACGTTAAGGATCCCGTGGGCGTCAGCTCCGGCGAAGTCACTTTCAGCTGGCAGATGGACACCGAAGCCGTCAACGCCTACCAGACCGCCTACCGCATCGAAGTCAGCAAAGATCAGAATTTCAAAGGCGGAAATTACTGGGACAGCGGCAAGGTCAAATCCGGCGAGTCCGTGTGCGTCGGCTACACCGGACCGGCCCTCAAGTCCGAGACCAGGTACTATTGGCGCGTCACCGTCTGGGACGGAAACAAGGAACATAAAGTAAGCTCCGAGCCCGCATATTTCGAGACCGGCTCCGACGAAAAAGCGCTGGGCCGCGCCATATTCATTTCCGAAGCTGACGACGTGGAAGATTTCGAAAGCTTCGAGATGTCGTTCACCGCAACAATAGAGGGTGCCGCGCTGGGCACGCTTGTGCACGTAAAGACCTCGTCCGATTTCCTGCTCTGGCAGTTCAATATAATCGACCACGCCGAGCTTTATCTCAGAAAACATTTCTTTGCCGCAGGCGGTTATACGGTAGAAGAGGTCAATATCGCGAACCTTTGCGGCGCCAAGGTCCGCTACGGAGATTCCTTCGACGTGCGCATCATATCCACCGGTAAAGTCGTTGACACCTACGTCAACGGAAACCTGGTCGACAGCACCAATATTAATGAAGAGGCCGCGGGCTATTTCGGATTCAGGCAGGGCGCCGGAGAATCCGGGACCGTTGACGATCTCAAAACCGTTTACAAGCTGAAAGACGGCACCGTCAGGACGCTTAACTACACTTTCGACGACGGCGTGAATCCCTTCACTATGGGAACCATCAGTGAAGGAAAACTTGTGTTTCCGGCGCCTCCAGGAGAAGAGAGATCATATATATCGCTGTCAGACGGCAGCCGCAATACGAGCAAAAACGACGGCGGAGTTATGTTCAGAAAGAGCTTCACGCTGCCCGAGATTCTTAGCGGCAAAAAGCAGATCAAGAAGGCCAGGCTGTACGTCACGGCGCTGGGAAATTTTAACGTATTTATCAACGGCACTCAGACCGACGACGATAAGTTGAAGCCCGGCTGGTCCGACTACAACGACAGGGTCTATTATTACACTTACGATATCGCGCCACTCTTAACAGGCGGCGAGAACGTGATCTGCGCCACGGTTACTTCCGGCTGGTGGAACGGCGCCGTATCCTTCGGCACCTACGGCTACCAGAACAACGCATTCCTTTGCCGCGCCATAATCGAATTCGAAGACGGGAAGACGGTAGAGATCGTCACCGACAAGACCTGGGAGTGGAACAGAGAAGATTGCCCCGTGACCTACGCTTGCATTTACGGCGGCGAGTCTTACGACGCCAGGATATCCGCGACTTCATATATGCCTTCCGAATATGATCCCGAACACTGGCACAACGCAGGCGAGTTCAGGGGCTTCCAGGGCGTAGTTTCTCCGTACTCAGGCGTCAAGATACTGGTTCGGGACGAATACGAACGGACCCCCGCGTCAGTTACCGTTTACAATGGCACCGAGGACAACGGTTCCGACTACGGCAAGATAAGTATTATCGGTACTTACGGCGGCAGCGAGCCGTTTACGCTCAACGCCGGTGAGACCGCTGTCATCGACCTCGGCCAGAATATGGTCGGCTGGCCTCTCATAGAAGTCAGCGGCAGCAGAGGCACGAAAATCAAGATGAATTTCGGCGAGATGCTGAACGATTCCGGCCGTGCCTCCAGGGGCAACGACGGTCCCGAGGGTTCCGTTTACCGGGCTAATTACAGGGGCGCCGCTTCTGCCAACGCTTATTTCCTGTCCGGCAGCGGCAGGGAGACCTACCATACTGAATATTCCTTCTACGGCTTCAGATATATCTCCATAACCGTGTCGGACACGGTAACGTTCTATTCCATCCGCGGCCAGGTCGTGGGTTCCGCCAACGAAAAGACCGGCGAATTGACCACCTCCGACGAATCGGTGAACCAGCTTATCTCCAATATAATGTGGGGCATGATGGGCAACTATTTGAGCGTTCCTACGGATTGTCCACAGCGTGACGAACGGCTGGGCTGGACCGGAGACACTCAGGTGTTCGTGGGCACCGGATCGTTCAACGCAGACGTGGCCTCTTTCTTCCGGAAATGGCTCCAGGACTGCATCGACAGCCAGGTGCCCGACGGATCTTATCCGGACGTAATACCTGCCTCCAACGCCACCGGATCGGGCGCAGCGGCCTGGGGTGACGCGGGAATAATCGTGCCTTACGTTATCTATAAAAAGTACGGCGACGTGTATATGCTCAAGCGCAATTACGAATCCATGGAAGCGTACATGCAGTTCGTCATCGATCACGGCGGTCCTCTGGAGCGCTACGGAGACTGGCTGGCTTACGAGAACACGGACCAGGGACTCATAAGAAAGGCATATTATGCCTACGACGCCAAGCTGATGGTGGAGATGTCCGAGGCGCTGGGCTACGGGGCCAGGGCAGAATATTACAGAGGCATATACGAGCAGGTCAAGGCCGAATATATCGACGCGTACCTCTGGGACTTCGGAATGTATTACGAGACCCAGACCGGAGCGATCCTCACGCTTCTGGCGGAACTCTACCCGAACGAGGAAATACGCCAGGAGATCGTAAAAGGCCTCTTAAACGGCATCCACGCCAACGGGGATAAACTATCCACCGGGTTCGTGGGAACGGCCAGTATCGTCAAAATACTGAGCCTCACGGGCGAAGACGAGGCCGCATATACTTTATTGCTCCAGCGTGGCAATCCTTCCTGGCTCTACAGCGTGGATCAGGGCGCCACGACAATGTGGGAACGCTGGGATTCCTATACGATAGCCCGAGGCTTCGGTGACGTGGGAATGAACTCCTTCAACCATTACGCATACGGCTGCGTAGGGGAGTGGATGTACGCTTATATGGCAGGCATCAACGGATACGACACGGTAGCGTTCAAGAGCTTCAAGCTTTCGCCCAGGCCGGATCCGCAAAAACGGATAACCTACGTAGACGCCAGCTACGACTGCCTGTACGGCACTATAAGATCGAGCTGGAAGGTCAACGGCAGCGGCGGATTCGAATACAATTTCACCGTGCCTGCCAACACTTCCTGCGGCGTGTATCTTCCCGCGTCCCTCGCAGAAGTTACGTATTCATCCTTAAAGTTCGGCGACAATACGTTCGACATCGGCAGCCTGGCTTCCGGCGATAAAATATGCGAAGGTTTGTATTTTACCGGGATAGAAAACGGGTGTATAATAATGGATGCCGTAAGAGGCTGTTTAAGCGTAACGATGGGATAAGAAGAAAAGATCGGAGCAGCACTTAATTGGACAAAAATCTTAAGGACATTTATACTTCTTCACTTGAAGATATCAGACTGGACGTTTTCGAAGGGCCCTTCGATCTTTTGCTGTCCCTTTTAGAGCGCAACAAGCTCAACATCGCGGACGTCAGCATCAGCCTGATCGCGGACCAGTATATCGAAGTT
>JAEEGF010608394.1_pt1 | contig 47966 bp, 43 predicted proteins | sample 9134171 | NCBI WGS metagenome assembly JAEEGF01 (sample SAMN16246542, study PRJNA631951) | gut metagenome | biome: gut microbiome; feature: rumen; material: AP-attached | host: Bos | place: Iran: Karaj | collected 2018-10
AATCCAGATTTCTTGAGAGTAATCGCAAGATATTCCTCCCAAAGCCATGCGCCGTCAAAAAGGATTCCGTAAACTTTGTTATTCGATTTGCCAAAACCAATTTTCTTGTATCTAAGTATAGCAAGGCAAAGTTTTTGAAGCGGTTTGTATGCGGTATAATACGGATGATTTATCGGCTCTAAATTTGCTGCAATTATTTTTTCGCGGCTTTGCAGATTGTAGGACGGAGTCGCCGCAACAACCTCAACAACACATTTCCGCATTTCAATGTCGCAGTTTAAGATTGCGTTTCCGCTTTTTTTCGTTTTTATGAATTCTATTGTATGTCGTACAAGCTGAGCAAGAGGATTATCGAAAGTTCTTTCGCGGCTATTGTAGGCGATTTTTCCACAAAAAGGAATATTCTGCTTTATATGGCGATTCACATCGACAACACCTCTCACATTTTCGTCATTTCTATGGAATGTTTGGTATTGTTTATACAAGCCCTGAGCCAACGCTTTTTTAAGAAGTCTTGGAAATAAAAACATCAACAAGTCAAGCTCGCCGTTCCCGCTTGTATATTTATAATCAAAGAGATTTATAGAAAATACTTCTTGCAGCATATAATGCATAAAATGGTCATTGCTATCGTCTTTTGAAAAGCGAGAGTAGATTTTTAGCTGGGTGTCGCCAACTCCAATAAAGCCCATCATATTACCAGTTGTGAGCTTTACTTTTTCAAGCTCCTCTGGACTTCCGCACAAATCAAAAATATGCTGATCTTCGATCCCATCTTCAAAAGATCCAAGAATTTCTGGAAAGACTAAGAGAGAAGGATTGTTTTGTATCAAGTCTTTAATTGGAGCGTTTGCGATTTTCAATAAATCTTGATAAGCGCCAAGGGTTATTTCAGAACCTAATTCCGAAAACAACGCTCCACAGTTATTGTCACAAGTGCAAAAATTCGGCAAAATTAAGCCTCTTGTCCGTTTTTATACGCCTCATGCAACTTTTTTAAGCTAGACTCCGAATCTTCCATTCCACGAAGATACTCGCGAAGCAAGCCTTCAAGATGATATTCCCAAAGCTTGTCAAAATCATTGTCAAGTTCGTTCAATTTTAGGAAATATGCGCCGCCAATATGGTATGCGGAAGAAAGCCCATCAACTTCTGAGATAGCATTATTCAAACGCAAAAGAGTTTGTTTTGCCTTTTCACGGATAGATTCATTCAATTCATCAAGCATTCCGAGATTTTCATTCGCCTTGATTTCCTTGAATGTGAAGCGTCGCCTGAACGCAAAATCCATACTTTCAACGCTACGATCAATGTCATTCATCGTACCAATGATGTAGACATTTTCGGGAACATAAAAGCCATCGTAGAAAACATTATTTTCTTGTATGAAATTCTGATACTGAGTTTTTATCAATCCCTTCTTGCCGCGATAACCAGGATCCATAGAAAAGAACAACTCGCCGAAAATTTTACTAATTTCTCCGCGGTTAATTTCATCAATGATGAAGACAAAATCTTTCTTAGAAGCTTGATTTCCTTTGTTGTACTTGTTGACAATTTCAATAACATCCTGAAGTGAAATAGAAAGGCGATACACGCTTGCCAAAGTCAAGTTCTTTCCGCGATTTTTCTCAACAATATTTTCTCTAATTCCCTTTACTAGCCATTTTACAGTTCTATATCTAGGATAACCGCCGCCTTCTGAACGATACTCATAGTCGCCTGTTACGATGCCAATAGCATCAATCTCTGTGGAAGACCAACAAGACAATACAATATCGCCAATTTTCATCTTTGACTGGAATGCAACAAGAACGACACTGCCCCCATATTCTGTAAAACCATCAAATTTTGAAAAATCAACAACATCTCCATATTCACTCCACCCCAATCGAATATACCCGTTTTTCATGCAGTCAGCTCGCGTAGGATTATCTCCTGTTCCTTCAAGCGACACTTTCCAAACTGTCGGATTATCATTTAACTCCTTCAGCATATCGCTGTCAGTAGAATTAGACAAAAGTGCCTTTTCACAGAATTTTTTGAACACCCCATCTTTTCGCTCAAAACCAATCTGTCCGTTACCGCTGTTTATAGGTCTCAGTCCTTCCACAAAGTCGGTGTAGTCATAGCTTGGATGAAATTGAACAAAGCCGACTTCGGCATTCATTTCTTTAGCTATGTCTTTTGCAAGATGAGTTTTTCCAGTTCCCGGTGCTCCGTTCAGTATTAGATTATGAGTACTGAACAAAAGTTTTGAGAGATTTGACGCTGTATTTACTGAATTTTCCATATTCGAATCCTCGTTCTGATTTTTCACATTTCGACTATTTTGATAAACATTCCAAAGAGGCAGAAGCTCTTTCTCAAATTCAACATAACTTTTCTTCCCCTTCTTTGACATCAAAATATTCTGCAGTTTCCAACTTGGAGTATTATCATCCACAGTAAAACCAAAGTGTTTAGCGAACAAAAGCAAAGCATCCCGACTAAACCAATTTAATAATTTTTTATTTGAGTATAGAAAAGCGATCTTCCACTTGAACATTTCACTCAAATCAATGCTGTCAATTCCCTCAAAATCTGATTTATTTGCAGACTGAGCAATTGCTATGATTTTCGAGCGGATATTCTTGAACGCTTCTTCCGCACTCTTTCCGTATCGTTCTTGCCAAGCATATTTATCATCATGTAAAAAAGCGCTTCTTTTTGTATCAGGCTCTTTATTATACCGGAATATACCAAACTTGTATGATGTCGAACCCTTTATAAGGGCCAATTCTTTTGTTTTTGTTTCAACCCAATAACAAAAATAATCCTCGCTAAACTCCTTTAAATTTGTATAATCTTCCAAAGACATTTTTTCTAAAGACTCAAGAGGCCATCTTCTTTCAAATGAATTATAAAGATCATCAAATTCTTTTTCACTTAATTCCATTTCAGAAACAACTCCTTAAACTATTATATCACAGATTTTTCTGTTTTTATAATAAATCAAAAAAAGCTTTACTAGCTATTCTGAAAATAATCCGTCTTGTAATTCTTTGCAAAAAAGATCGAATTAAGTCCAACGCCCGCAAAGCAAAGATTGACCATAAACAATGTTAGTTGGGCGCAAGCAAATGGAAGATGAAGCAAGAACGATTCCTTAAAGCCCGAACCGCCCTTCACAACGCCAAACAAAGTTCCAGCAACAACTGAAACTAGAAACATGATAAAGATAATTTCTATTGCGGCCCGAACCAGCTTCAGCGCTTTTTCAAGTCTTTCGTCCACAACATTAGACTTTTTTATCATTGTAATCACAGATAAAAGAATGAATATGGCAAAAAGAATGTAACCGGCGTGAGGGAAGTTTACAAACCCACTTTGCGCGAAATCAGCCACAAACGCAATTGGCTCCTGCCCTTCTTTCATCGTCATAACAAATCTTGCTGTCGTTATGTCAAGATAAACTGTATACAAGGAAAAACAAACAATTAAACTTGTCATAACTTTATAAATACGCTTTTTTGCAAGAGAAAAAACGCAAACCATTAAGATCGACACTGCAAATATAGAATCCGCATAAAAGAGAACTGTTAACGCTAAAGGCGGCAGCGGAACAACCAACGCAATTGCAAACAACAAAGAAACCACAAGAATCATTTTATTTTTCATAGTAAAACTCCTTACATATATTATAAGAACCGAAAATCGGATTACCCGTCAATCGCCCAAACAAAACTTGCGTCATCGTTTACAGAAATATCGTCAGGCGTAAAGTCTGCGCAAGTCATTTCATCGGAACACTCACATAAATTATATCGAGCCATTTCATAGCGAGCGCCTGAATAAATAGTAACTTCATCCCAATTGTAATTTATGGTCAAAAGTTGTCCCAATTTAACATCCATAGCGTCGCAAAGAATAGAGGCTTTCGCTTTAGCGTCTTTGGCGGCAGCGGCAAGAAGCTTGTTCTTTACAGCTTCCTTGTCTTTGACCGTAAATTCAACCTTAATTATTGGATTAACCTTTGTTGCCGAAATTTCAGAAATAACTTTTCCAAGTTTTTTTGAATCAAAGTCAAAAGAAAGCTTCATCTCCGTCGCAAAATTGTAGCCTTTAAAAACTTCAGTATACCCGTCATTTTTCCTTACACTATCATATTTTGGCGCGACCAACAGTTCCCTCGTCTTCAAATCTGACATTTCAAAGCCGATAGGCAAAATGCACTTTTGTAATTTCATGATTTTTTTTGTAAAATTTTCATATCCATTCTCATAATCTTTGTCCAACTCCTCAAGCGTCAAAAGGACTTCTACATAATCTACAGGAACCTTTAAGTTTCCAATTCCCTTGACTGTAATCTCACGATTTCTTTCCATACTCAAACCTCCTTAAAATCACTCTAATTATACAACAGGGGGTGCATCACCTAGCGCGACAGGGTAGAAAATATTTCCGCCGCGCGCTACAATAGTTCAGCATAGCGAAAGGAGAAAATATGCCGCAAGAAAAACGAAACGCCCCGCACATACTCGCCTACATAATGGAAATCGACAAGGACATAAGGAACGGCGAATACCCCAACACAAACACGATGAACAAAAAGCACGGCTGGAACATAAGCCGCAGCACCTTTGGCCGCTACATCGATATCTTGCGCGACACTTACAACGCTCCGGTGGAATACGACTTTAAGAAGAACGGCTATTATTACACCGACCCGACATATTTTATGCGGCAGGTCACTCTAAAAGAAGGCGAGCTTTTGACATTCTCCACGATTCTTCCTTTGCTGGAACAATACAAAAACACGCCACTGGAAGAGTCGTTCAGAAGCATAATGAAAAAACTTTCGGAGATGCTGCCCGACAACATCAGCGTTGACTCGGCCTTCATCAACAACGAAGTGCGCTTTATAAGCGAGCCAATCACAAAGCTTGGCGAAGGCGTTTTTGAAGCGGCGCTCAAAGCCACAAAACTCAAGCGAACCTTGCGCTTTGAATACAAGGCCTCCGGCAAAAAAGATTTTGAGACGCGCGAGTTTGACCCCTACCATTTGATTTGCCAAGGCGGAAGCTGGTATCTTTTGGGACATTCCCACCATTCCGACGCAATCAGAATCTACGCGATGGCCCGAATCCAAAACGCGCAAGTGACGCAAAAAAATTTTGTCATGCCAAAAGACTTTGACATCAAAAAACACATCGACCCGGAGATGGGAGTTTGGCGCACAAGCGCAAAAAAAGTAAAAGTTGAGATTGAATTTTCGCCGGAACTAAAGTCCTACGTCACCGAACGCGAATGGCGCAAAGACCAAGTGATGAAAACCCGCCGCGACGGCAGCGTCTACCTTTCGTTCAAAACCAACCAAATGAACAAACTCTGCTCGTGGATTCTCTCTTTCGGCGGCGAAGCCAAAGTCCTAAACCCGCCAGAGCTCCGCGAACAAGTCAAGGCCGCAGCGAAGATGATTTTGAAGGCGAACAGCTAGAAAAATTGGAATCACCAGCTGTCACATGAAGCGCCACAAATTCCTATTGAATTGGCTGAACCTCATGTTTCTTTTGAACCAACACAGTCTTTCCGTTGACCTCGACCCTAACATTCTTATCAGTTTCATTTTCAAGATTGATGTTCCAGTCGTCGTCGTCGCTATCGCTCGTGATTTTTACCAATAGGTCGTTGTTTTCGTCAAGCATTGTTACGACATTGTCATCCTCATTGTCCAAGGTTACAGTTGCGGTGTATTTTTGCTCTTGTTCCTGTTCAAGCCCTTGTATTCTCCTCTCTTCTTCCGCTTTTTTATCTTCTTTGTAAATCCAGCGAAATAACAAGACGCATACAATGATAAAAACAATGGCCTCGCCGCCAGTCAAAGGGTAATAAAACATAGGCTAACCTCCACAAAAAAAATATATAATGAACCAATCTACCAATGCTCATCCAAAAAGAACAAACTAGAATCGTTTTTTCTTGCCCATTTTACGCCGGCTTTAAAAAGATAATAAGTTATAATTCCTGCCATCACATTAATGAGACTTGGAAAGAGAAAACTCAAAAAAAACAACAACACGAGAATTGCGCCAACAACAAAAGCTTTAAGCATACGCGCCCCCTAAGCCACATATTATTCTACCACACCCCCTGCGTCACCTAGCGCTACAGGGTAGAAAAGAACTGCAATTTTTTTTCAAAAAAAAGACTAAAATTTACAAAAAAAAGCGTATCTATATAGTGGCGGATTTTTTTTCGCTGGAAAATATTTTACAAGAGGTTTTTAAATGGCAAAGAGATTCGAAGACTTGACTTTCGCAGACGATGGCATGTTCCAAGCTGTGTTGAAAGACCCACAAATTTGCGCTGAGTTGGTGGAACGATTGCTTGGCATTCGCGTCGCTCATGTTGAATATCCCGAACTGGAAAAGGTCATAGCGCCTTTTTATACGACAAAGGGCGTTCGCTTGGATGTATATCTAAAGGACGAAAACAGAATAATCGATGTTGAAATGCAATCACATCCACAGGAGGCCCTTGGAAAACGGACCCGCTACTATCAATCGATGATAGACATGGACTCTTTGATGAAAGGCGAGGATTACACAAAGCTCAAAGAAAGCTATGTGCTCTTCATTTGCAAGGAGGATCCTTTTAAGGACAAAAGCGAAAGAAACTTCGGCCTTCCCCGCTACACCTTTAGGAACGCTTGCCTCGAAGACAATTCGGTAAATTTAGATGACAAAAGCCTCAAAGTGGTTTATAATGCAAGCGCGTACGAAAAAGAAAAGGACGAAAAGATACGCGCCTTGCTCTGCTTTGTGCGCACCAACGAACCGGGAACGGACGACTTTGCAAGCCGGCTATCCGCTGTCGTTGAAAAACTCAAGGAAAACGAAAAATTCCGACAGGAGTACGCAGCCATGAACTTGCATGACCAAGATTTGATAAGGGAAACAAGAAAAGAAGCTCTCCAGCAAAAAGCCATAGAAACCGCAGAGAACTTTCTAAGAATGAATGTCGGAACGCCCGAGCAAATCTCACAAGGAACATCACTCCCCCTTGAGCAAGTCCTTGAACTGCAAAAGCAATTATCCACTGATACAGAAAAAGCGACAGCAACGCAAACAAACAGTTAAGGTTTTGTCAACAAGAAGCCGCGCTGCCTAGTCTTCTTCCCAGGAAACGTCGACCATGCGTTTTTCCAGGTCGGGGATGCGCAAAAAGATTGAGCAGTTGGCGCGGTGGATTGTGACGCCGCGGCTTCGAGAAACGTAGCCTGCAATTGTGTCGGGATACTTTGGGTTGCAGCACTTGGCGAAGGTGACCATATAATTTTTGTCGTTTTCGACGCGCACTTTGCCGGAATGGTGGGCGGCCGCGTCGTAAGGCTTGGTTCCCTTTTTATGGGCTTGCCTAACTTTGTTGGCGGCGGCTTGCTGGGCGTTTGATTCCGCTTGCTTTGCGACCGCGGCCTTGTCAACAAAGCTTTGGTCGTTGGCGCTAAGCCAGGCGCGGATCTTTTGCTTGGCCTTTGAAGTCTTGGTCCACTTTAGCCAGCCTTCAACCGGATGCGACTTGGGGTTTGTGAGAATTTCTATTATCTGCGTGTTTTGGAGCGGAGCGCTAAGCGGAATGATTTTTCCGTCCGCCTTGGCGCCTACGATTTTTTCGCCGACGCCGGAGTGAATCTGGTAGGCAAAGTCAATCGCGCTCGCTCCAACCGGCAATTGTATGACGTCTCCCTTTGGAGTAAAGACGACAATCTTGTCGGCCAAAAGCTCGCTCTTAAATTCGCTAAAGTAGCCTTCATCGTCGGGCCGCTCTTCCTTTAGCTGGCGCAGCTGGTTAAAAATCGAAAGGCCCTTTAAGTCAACCATGTCGTGGTTGGTGCCTTTCTTGTAAAGCCAGTGGCTTGCGACGCCGTGCTGCGCCACGTTGTCCATCTCGCGCGTGCGGATTTGGATTTCCAACGGCTTTCCTTCGCAGAGAACCGTCGTGTGCAAGGACTGGTAGCCGTTGGCCTTGGGCATGGCGACATAATCCTTAAAGCGGCCCTCAAGCGGCTTCCACAAAGAGTGGGCCAATCCGACCAAAGTGTAGCATTCGGGAACGGTATCGCACAAAATGCGCAGCGCGAACAGGTCGAACAATTCGCTGGCCTCTTTGTTGCGCTTACGCATCTTTTGGTAAATCGAATAAAAGTGCTTGGCGCGGCTTTTTACCGAAACCTTTATGCCGGCCTTGGCCGCCCCTTCCTCGATTTTTTGAACGGCGCTTTCCAAATAATTTTTTCGCTCGTCTTTTTTGGCGGAAACAATCGCCTTGATTTGCTGGAAGACGTCAGGGTTGGAATACTTTAGGCTAAGGTCTTCCAACTCGTTTTTTTCGCCCTTCATGCCAAGGCGGTCGGCAAGGGGCGCCCAAATGTCAATCACTTCGGCGGCAACGGCGCGCTGGGTTTTGTTGTCGTAGCCCTTTAAGTTGCGGATTCTGTCCAAACGGTCGGCAAGCTTTACCATAATAACGCGCACGTCGTCAACCATCGCGAAAAGCATTTTGCGGATAGAGTCGGCTTGCTGCAAGGTCTTGCTTGAAATTTGCAAGTTGGTGATGCGCGCCGTTCCCTGAATGATCGTGGCAACCGCCGCGCCCCAACGTTCCTTTATCTCCTCAATGTCAACGTCAGGCAAGCCCAAAATGTTATGAAAAAAACCGCCCACAATCGAGTCCGCGTCCAGCTTGTTCCTGGCCAAAATCGCGGCGACGCGCATCGGGTGCAAATAGTAAGGCCTTCCGCAAGAGCGCTTCATGCCCTCAGTCTTTTGAAGAAGATAATCCCACGCCAAAGAAATTTTTTCTCGGTCCTTTTCTAAATCAGGAAAGAGCCTGAAAAATTCGCTCAAGAGAAGGCTGGAATCTGTTATTTCGTTGTTGGAAATAAATTCTTCTTCGGTCATTGGGGAATATTGTAGCGAGAAACGCCGCGTCTAGCAAGACCAAAAAAGCGCGAAAAACAGCCGCGCCCTAGCCTTCCAGCAGCAAGTCCACAAACTCGCCGCCGCAAGCCTTGGCCAAATCTTGGGGAGCCAGGCAAAGTTGGGTTCCGCGAACACCCGCGCTTATGTGGATTTTTTCGCAGGCCAAGGCAGAATTGTCGATGAAGGTTTTGAACTGCTTTTTCATTCCCAAGGGGGAACAGCCGCCGCGAACGTAGCCGGTAAGGGCCAAGAGTTCCTCTGGCTTTACGGGCGCGATTTCTTTGGCGCCGCTTGCCGCGCGGGCTTTTTTTAGATTGATTTCGTGCAAGGCGTTTTGAAGGAATACGAAAACTTCCTTTGAGTCGCTTCGCATTACGATTGTCTTAAAGACTGTGGCCGGGTCAACGCCGATTTTTTGGGCGGTCATTCCCGCGGCGCCTTTTGCCAGCGCGTGCTCGCCGTCGTCGTCATAGGCCAGCGCCTCGTAGGCGATTCCAAGCTTATCCAAAATGCGCATCGCGTTTGTTTTTGCCGCTCCGCCTTTTTTTGCCATCGTCTTCTCCTACAGTTCCGTTCGTCCGCGGAACGAGCGCGCGAACGTAAGCTTGTCGGCGTACTCCAAGTCGCCGCCGACCGGAAGGCCCGACGCGAGGCGGGTGATCTTTGCCTTTGTTTGCGCGGCCAACAAGCGCTGCAAGTAAAGCGCGGTGACGTCTCCGTCAACGGTCGGGTTTGTCGCGATGATGATTTCTTGAATCTGCCCGTCAACAACGCGCTTAATCAAAGGAGCCACGCTCAACTGGTCGGGGCCGATTCCGTCAACCGGGCTAATCACGCCGCCAAGCACATGGAAAAGGCCGTTGAACTCGTGAAAGCCTTCTATCGTCATTACGTCTTGCGGCTGCTCGACGACGCAAATAACGCTCTTGTCGCGCAAGTTGTCGGAACAAATCGGGCACGGGTCATGCTCGGTCCAGTTTCCGCAAATCGAGCAAGGATGAATTTTTTGCTGAAGCGTGGCCATTTGCGTTGCAAAGCGTTCCACGTAAGCGGAGTCGGCTTTTAGCAAAAAGTTCGCGATGCGGCCTGCGGATTTTTTTCCGATGCCGGGCAAGCGCGAAAAACTTTCAGTAAGTTCGTCAATCGCGTTCATGCCAAGCCTTGCAAGCCGCCAAGCATGGGGCCGAATTTTGATTTGATTTCTTCTTGGATTTTTGTAATCGCGTCGTGGTGCGCGGCGACGATCAAGTCTTCCAACATTTTTATGTCGCGCGGATCGACGCACACTGGGTCAAGACGCAAATTGGTGATTTCGAATTTTCCGTTGAGGGTGACGTTGACAATGTTTCCGCCGGAGGAACCCGTCGCGCTGATTTGCGCCAACTGGTTTTGAGCGTCGCCAAGATTTTTCTTTATCGCGTCAATGTCCTTTAACAATTCAAATGGATTCATGCGCGCACCCCCTTAAATTTTGCCGCCGACGATTTCGCCTTTAAAAACGCGAGCCAACATGTCAACTTCTTTTGGAATCGCGACGGCTTCTTCCGTCTGTTCCTCAGGAACGTTTTCTTGAACGGCGCTTTCCAAAGGCGCAAAGTGGAATTCTTTAGGCGCGCCGCTTTGCTCATTTTCCGCGCCTTCATTAAAACCCGGCGGATTTACTCCCGCCGGCGGAACGTTTTCCGCAGCGTTGAACGACGGAGCGTTCGTTGTCGGAGCGCCAGTCGCAGGAGCGCTAACTGCCGGAGCGGCGCCCAAAAGCGAGCGCGCTTGGTCAACCGCGACCTTCACTTCCGACGGCGAAACGTATTCCTTAAGCCAGCACAAGCGGCTAAAGGCCAAGTCGATTTCGTAGCGCGGCGAAAGCGAGTATCGGATGTCGCGATACAATTGCAGGAAAATAGAAAGCGCGCGCTCGATTTGCGTTCCGTTCCACGCGTCCAAAACCGCCTTGCTAAAACGCGCGGGGTCTTGGCCCAGCAAAGACTCTTTTGCGATTCCGTTCTTAATTAAAAGAAGAGAGCGCAAGTAGTCGGCGCTGTTCGTTATCAATTGCTCGATTGAAATTCCGGCCTGCAAAAAGTCGTCCAGCTTGTCTTCCGCTCCGCTTGGATTGGCCGCGGCGCATTCCTCAAACAAAGCGTTCAGCCTGTCCGTTCCGACAAGGCCAAGCTTGTCGCGAATTTTTTCGTAAGTGATGTGGCTTTCGCTAAAGGCGGCAACTTGATCGAACAAAGTGTAGGCGTCGCGCATAGAGCCGGTTGACTCTTTGGCGATCCAATAAAGCGCCTCCTCGTCGGCCTGAATGTTAATCTCGGCGGCAGCAAGGGCCAGCTGCTCCTTGATTTTTTCGATTGGGACAAGCCTAAAGTTGAACTGCTGGCAGCGGCTCTTGATTGTGGCCGGAACCTTTTGCAATTCGGTCGTGGCGAAAATGAATATGATGTACTCAGGCGGCTCCTCAATCGTCTTTAGCAAGGCGTTGAAGGCGCTGTTAGAAAGCATGTGGACTTCGTCGATGATGTAGATTTTGTAGCGGCTTGAGTTTGGCGGAAACTGAACCTCGTCCTTGATTTGGCGAACGTCGTTTACGCTGGTGTTGGAGGCGCCGTCGATTTCTATTACGTCAAGGCTTGAGCCTTTTGTGATTTCTTTGCAGGCGGAACACTCGCCGCACGGAGAAGGCGTCGGGCCTTTTTCGCAATTGAGGGCCTTGGCAAAAATGCGCGCGGTTGAAGTCTTTCCGCAACCTCGCGGGCCCGAAAAAAGATACGCGTGCGCGATCTTTCCTGATTGAATGGAATTTTTTAACGTAGCCGCCACAAATTCTTGGCCAATCAAGTCCTCAAATTTCTGCGGCCTTCGGCGAGTCGCCGTAACCTCATAAGCCATAGGAACAAAGGTAGCGCAAAAATAAGAAAAATTCAACCTCCCAAAAAAAATCTCGCGCGGCTATTGACAAAAAAACGCGATTTTTGATATAATGATTTTCACATTCGCGGAAATAAACCGCAAACGCTCCCTTAGCTCAGCTGGTAGAGCAACGGACTGTTAATCCGTGTGTCGCTGGTTCAAGCCCAGCAGGGGGCGAAGGAAGAAGTCTCTTGGCAAACCAAGGGACTTCTTTTATTTTAAACGCTTAAAGTAAAACTATGGGCTTGAAAGGGATTCGCGGTTGATAATTTTTTAGCAACCGCGAAAACGGCTGAGTCAAGGCCTTGAGCGCAGCGCGCCTTGACCAGCCGCAGCCCGCGCTATTCGCCCGATCCGCCTTGGCCGCCGTTAGAGCCGCTCGCTAGTTCCGTAAAAATGTAATAGGTGTTGCCGGAGGAATCCTTTCCCCTGTAAACTTCCGCGCTCGCGCTGTATTCCTTTAGCTCTATTGAATAGCCGCTTTCGGGCGTCATGGCCGTGACTTTTCCAACCTTGACATCTGCCAGCCATTCCTTGGGACCATCAGGCTTTCCTAACGAATCGATATTCGTTCCCTTTCCAAACTGCGGAGCCGTCGCAGGCTGAACGGCGTCCTCGACAAAAGTCACCGACTTTACAGGAAGCAGGTAGCGCGGCATTCCGTCTAAATTATTGTCTTTGGGCAGCTTGAATTTACCCTCAAGGCAAGTGACGCCTTCAAGCTTGCTTCTTTTTCCGTCCGTGACCATATTCAAATAGCAAGTCATGCCCTCAAGGTCGGGGTGGACAGATTCGTTCATCTTAAAAGTGCCCATCATTCCAGGACTGTCGTCATAGTCAAGAATGTATGTTTTGTGGCTTGCCTTGTAATATTTGATGGCCGCCTCAATTCTTTGGCCGTTTTCTGATAGTTCGCCAAAAATCATTCGCTGCCAATAGTTTATATCGGCAATGGTCGCGGAATCCTGATTTTCGTCGTAAGGCGCGGGCTTTGTGACATCTTTCAAGAGCAGCTCAACAGGCGTTACCGCGACTGAATCCCTCTCGTTCTTGTTGGCCTTAAACTTTGTCACACACTCTGAAAGCTTGCTTCCCCCTTCCTTTCTTATCAAAGCCAGAGAAACCGAGCCAAGCGAGTAACATTCCCCGTCAAGGTCGCTGGCCAAATACATCCCTATAGTTTTTTCAAACTCATCCCACTCCGGATAGACGGAATTTACGACAGCCTTTCCAAAATAATTGGCGGTTCCCTCGTTGATGTCGTTCAAGCTGATTTGCAAGGCCTCATCCGCGCATTCGGCCTTGTATTTTTCATGCCAATACTTGGCTTTTGAATAATACTCGTTGCGCTTGGCCGTGTCGTTAAAATTATTGAAGGCGTTGAAAAGCATCACATTGACAAGAATGCGGTATGTTCTTGGCTTAAAGTCAATCGGATATATTTGGTCGCGGTCATCGCCGGGAGGGCATCCCCAATCCTTGCCTTGAACATAAAAATGGAAGGACTCGTGGTAAAAAGTGTCCAGATGGTCAATCAGTATTTGGCGGGGCGTCGTTCGACCAGCTTTTTTTTGCCTTTCTTTGATCGCCTCGCTGTCGTAATAATTGACCAACGTGTAATTCTTTCCTTTATAAGTGAATTTTTCATAGCCCTTGCTTCCCATGTCTCTGACGGCTTGCTTTAGGACTTCATCTATTTGATCCTTGGGAAGCTCTCTCTTTTCGGAAGGATTTATAAAACACATGCGCAAGTCGCTTAAATCGCTCTTTGAGACGTAAACCATGATGAGGTTGAAGTTTTCCTCTTTTAGAACAACGTCGCCCGGCCAAAGTTCCTTCATCTTGGGATGCATCTTTTTTATGCTTTCAAATGAAAATTCCGCCTGCTGCTCAAATGTCATAGGCGGATCAACCGGAACATAACCGCCAGACGAAGAGTTGGAACACGCCGCAAAAAACAGCGCGATCGCGACAGCGGCAATGCAGCCGGCCAATGTAAATACGCTTCTCTCTTTCATGGCAAGGATTATAACACGGAATCGTAAATTTCGCCAATTTTTTTATTGGGCCGCGCCAGCGTTCCTACTTTTTCCGCAGCGCCCTTTTTAGCATGGCTAGACCCAGCGCCACGGTGGAGGCTCCAACTCCGGCGGCGATTTTGGGGCCGGCTTTTCTTAGCGCGTCGCCGCTGGCTTCCTCCACTTTTTTGATGGAACGGCGGGCAAGGCCTTTTGGCTCGATGTCGCTCTTAAAGCTTTGCAAGATTTGTTCAGTCCACATGGGAACGGTCAAGTTAAAGACGTCGCCCAAAATCGCGAGCGTCCAGCCAAGCATGAACAAAACGGTAAATATTATCTCAAAGGCAAAGACGCGTTCGCTTGTTCCGCTGTCCTTGCCCGCGGCAAAATCCAGCAAGCCCTTGAACAAAAAGACGGCCATGCAAAGCGAGGCCAGGCGCCAAACGATTTTTAGCGCGACGCTCGCCGCCTTAGGAAAACGGACGCCAAGCAAATTTTCCAAAAAATAAAAAATCGCGAGCGCAAAGGCCGCCGCCGCGATGACAAGATTCAGCCTAAAAAATTCAGTGTAAACAAAAACGCGAATCAAGGCCCACAAAAAATACAAGGCGTAAAGGCCCATCCTGGCCCAAACAAAAAAGGCCTGCGCCCCGCCGATTATTTTTTGAACCGTCGCTTCCGTTTGCGGAAGGATGAAGTTTTCGTTGTCGCCGTTCATTTTGACTCTCCGCTTTCCGCGCCCTTTTCTTTTAGCCAAGCCTTGTAGTCGTCAATGTCCTGCGCGGCGAATTTGACGCAGAGCGCTATCAAGGCCGCGTCGTCGACAAGGCCCAGCGCCGGAAGAAAGTCCGGCAAAAAGTCCAGCGGCGCCAAAAGGTAGGCCAACGCTCCGGCCACGACAATGCAAACGCGCAAGGGCAAGTAGGGATATTTTTTTGTGACAAAATCGCGCAGCATCGCAAAAAACAATTTTACGTCGGCCGCGCATTCTTTTAGCGCCGGCGCAAGCGTGATTTTGTCCAGCCGCTTTTCGCTTTGCAAAATCTTTTGCGCGCTTTCCTGCGACCATTCGCTTTTTTTGAGCCGCTCCAATTCCTTTTTTGCGTTTTTCTTTATGCCGAACATTTACTTTAAGAATCCATATTTGTAAACATTGGCCTCTATCTTTTTTGCCAATGCCTTTTGCTTTGCGCGCAAGTCGTCGATCAATTCTGTGTAGCGCTCGTCGCCCGAGGCGTTGTTCATGCGGCCGTTCTTTTCGCCCTGGAAATATTTGCGGATGTCGTAAAAGGCCGCGTCGGGATTGGCGTTCTTTTGCTCGTGGTAGTATTTCCACAGTTCCAAGCCAGCGTCATAAACGGCCTGCGCTTGCGGAGAGAATTTGAAGGGGGCAGTCTCCCCCTCGCTGCAGCCGCTGGCCGCGTCTTCCGCGACCCCCTCAGCGGGGGCCGCCCCCGCTACGCCCCCATCGAACAAACCGCCGCTTGAAACGCAAACCTTTCCAGCCAAAAAGTCCGCGATAAACGACGACATAAAGTTTGACTTAAAGGCCTTTTTGCTGCCGACTTGGTCTTCGGTAAAGGGAATAAAGTAATTAGGAATTGTCAATGAAGAATTGCTAATTCGATTTTGACCATGGAAGAGAGTGAAAATTAAACAATCCGATTGAAATTCTCGGTCGCTTTGCCAGCCGTCATTTGGAAAAAGAAATTGGTCGCGGTCGTTTAGCCAAGTGGCTTCGATACACAAGCGAACAGAAAAATATACTGAAAGCTGTAGAACATTATTTTTTGTTAAATCACAAGTTTTCCGTTGTTTTAAATCACTATCAGATGGCGAGGTTGTAATAAACACACCGCCATTATTCTGAACATCAGAACCAAGCATACGAAGATAGGCAATCCTTTCGCCAGCCTTATCATGCAATGTTTTCAACCAATCCATAAGCAAATGTTTTTCCGGTGGTTCAGAAAAAAATTTCGTTCCTGCAACTTCTCCATCCCTTTCAAAAACATCTGCCTGTATTGAAAGTGGCAAGCCTCTTTTTTGTTCAGTATCCCAAATAAAAAAACCTATTGGAAACTGCCCATTGACATTATCAAAAGTGTCTGCCGGAACAACAAAAAGTTTCAGCAATTTTGCACTAAAAATGGCTCGAAATTTTGCAAAATTGGGGGCGCAAAGCGCCTTCAATGTTGCAAACTGTGCCAGTTTACAACATTGAATCTCCGCGTTTACGCGGATCAGAAATTCTGCGAAAATCTCATTCGCAGCCCCACCCATTGCCTCACCATATTTTTCAAATACTTTATTTCCACGAGCGACTTCATCTTTAGCCGCACCTGTACCAGTCTTTGTTCGTGTAGTTGCCGCTTCCGCATACGGCGGATTGATGTAAATCACAAGCTTCTTTCGCTCGTTCTCGTCGTTCAAAATCGCGCGCAACTCTTCCGGGCACTTGTCAAAGCAGTCGTTCAAAAAGTCAAATTGAAAGACATGATTTTCAAACATCGGCCAGCCGTTGTGGATTCTGTCTTTCATAACGTCAACGTCTTGCTTGTCCAAAGTGCTGGCCCAAACCTTACGGTAGTTGGTCAAGCCGTTCAGCAAATTGCCGGTGCCCGCGCAGCAATCCCAAATGTAATAGTCGTCCTGCCATGTTTCGCCAAGAACGTCGGCAAGATAGGCTTGCGATTTTTCAACCCAAATTCGCGGAGTAAAAAAGCTGCCCTTCCGCTCGCGTATGTCTTGCGGAACAAGCAAGTCGCGCCGCTCGATTATGTAATCCCAATATTCCTCTTTTGGCGGGCGTTCGTATATCGCCCAAAATTCTTTGTGCGCCTTTTGCTTGTCGTTAAAGCCAACAGACTTAAAAGTTTCAAAGCCCAGCTCGTCAATTTTTTTGGCCAGCTCGTATTTTGTCTTTTTGAGAACGACATAAAGCGAATCTTTTAGCGATTCGTTTTCGCTGCTAAGCAAGTCCGCCAAAAAAAAGTCGGCGCTGATGATGCCCGCCTTTTTTGCCTTTTCCCATTCAACTTCAATAGTGGGCTTTACCGCGTCCGACCATTTTTGAAAGACAAACGTAAAATTGTTTTTTGTGACGCTGATTTTTTCAAAAATGTCCTTGTCGGTCTTAAAGTTAAGCTTTATGAATTCCTTTAGTTCTTCGCCCTGGCTTTTATATTTAAAAAGAATCGAATTTTCGGAAAGCAAATTTTCGCAAAGTTCATGCAGCTGCTTGAATTCTTTTGAATCGTGGTTTGACGGAGTCACGTTCCAGTTAAAGTCGTTTTGGTAAAAAACTTCCTGAATTTTGTGGTATTCGATAAAGGCGAATTTTTCCGCGTCAAAGGCTCCGATATATTTTGGCGGAAGGCATTTTTCAAAAGTCTTTTCTTTTCCTATTGTAAGAATCAGCTGAACAAAAGACTCGTAAATGTCGTGGCTCGTTCCCTGCTTGGCTTCCGCCCAAAGAATGGACTTAACCTCATAGCTTTCAACGCCTTCCAAAAAGCGCTGTCCTTTTTCTGATTCGCGCTTGGCGATAACAAAGTCAATGTTCCCAATCTGCGTGTACTTGTAGCTTCCAAAATAATCTTCGCGAACGGCGCTCTTCAACGGCTCCTCGCGCAACTTTAAGTAGTCCATGATTTTATTTTACAACAGCGCGCAAAAAGGCGCAAGAAGAAAGCCTAATCGTCGCTGACGTTTATGTCCATCGATAAGTTTTAAAATTAGAATTTATTTTTGTCATTTAGAGAAAAGTTACAAATCAAGAAAATGCGGGCCGCCAAGCCAATCATACGCGTCTCCTGCAATTCCTCTAACGTCTTTTTTGGGGTTTATTCCCACCAAAAAGTGTCTTGTGGATTTTTCTTTGCCCATTTATATGCTTTTACAGCGACAATGACCACAGTGATAAAAGCAAGAAATTCAACCATAGCCAGCCTCCAAGCCAAAATTATACATCGCTTTTTCATAAAGTCAAGCATAAAAAGGCTATATGATTTTGCTTGACACCTTTCTTTTACACGCTATAATAAAGGAAAAGGAGGCTGCTTATGATTATTATTTATATCCTTGCCGCCATCGTCACTTATTTCGTCTTTAAAATAGGCGGAAAATGGACAGAAGAAAACGACAGTGCTCCTTTCTTCCTTGATTTGTAAGTCATTGTTTTGTTAATATCCGCTGAAAACGGATAATTTGTTTTTAAGGAGGTTGTTATGGCTTTTGTAAACTTGCTTTGTTTCATTTTTGCTGCGATTTTCGTCTTAAAGTTAGCCTCTCTCGACGATGGCTCTTTGCCGCCTGATGACGGTTCAGACCCTGCGTTTATAGACTAACCATATAGTCATTCAGTTGTACAACCTTCTGAAAACAACATGTGATAAAACATTGTAAAAAAGGAGGACAAAAACAATGCCTAGAGGCGGCTACAGAGAGGGCGGCGGACGGCCAAAGGGAAGCCCCAACAAGGGCACAGAATTGGGACGTAAGACCATCTTCAAGACAATTTCGATTTCGGGCTATCCAGAGGAAATTGAAGAGATCAAAGCCCTCACCGAAAAATCCGGCAAAAGCGTTTCCCGCTTTTTACTTGACCTTGCGCTAAAGAAATGTTAAACCACCTTCTGAAAACGGAAGGTCGTACACCTTTATTGTCATTTTTCGCTTGACAAAATTTATGCAAGCGGGCTATGATATATTTAGGCTTTGCTGGAAACCGACCCCCGACATTTTGGCGGAGGGAGGAAAACGAACGCAAAGCCTTGTTTTTTAGCTGTATCACCTTCCAAAAACGGAAGGTCGTACACCCGCCTTGTTTTATTGTCAATAAGCCTTCAATACCTTGCCCTTCCGCCAAAAAATCGTTATATTTAAAAGCGTAAAGTTTGTCGCGCGATGACCATTCCGGCTCCAACAATGACCTTTATTTTTTTTAACGCGCGCGGCTAAAAAACGACATTTTTTGACCTATTATTTTCTTTACCGCAATTCAGGCCGATGTTGGACCAGCGCTGAAAATCAAACGTCTTGTGAGGAAGGTATGGAAAATTCCCAAAACAAACTCAAGCTCTTTGAAAACAAAAAGGTTCGCTACGTGTGGAATGCCGAAGAAGAGGAATGGTATTTTTCGGTTGTGGACATTGTGGAAGTTCTGACGGAAAGTCCACATCCAAGACGCTATTGGAGCGATTTAAAAACCAAATTGGAAAATGAAGGAAGTGAAGTGTACGATAAAATCGTACAGTTGAAACTGCCAGCGCCGGACGGAAAAATGCGCGAAACCGACGTTCTTTCCACAAAAAACGTCCTGCGCCTGATTCAGTCAATCCCCTCTCCAAAAGCGGAACCCTTCAAAATGTGGCTGGCGCAAGTGGGCAACGACAGGTTGGAAGAATACGCCGACCCAGAAAAGGCGATTTCTCGCGGAGCGGAATACTACCGCGCCAAGGGCTACACCGACGGCTGGATAAACCAACGCCTCCAAACCATCGAAATGCGAAAGGAATTGACGGACGAATGGAAGGCCCGCGGAATTGAAAAAGAGGCGGACTTCGCCATTCTGACCAACGAAATGACAAAAGCCTGGAGCGGCCTCACTGTAAAAGAATACAAGCAAAAGAAAGGCCTTAAAAAAGAAAACCTGCGCGACAACATGACGAACATTGAACTTGTCTTGAACATGCTTGCCGAAGTAACCGCGACTTCAATTTCAAAGCAAGAAGAGCCGCAAGGCTTTGAGGAAAGCAAAAGCGTCGCCGTTCGCGGAGGAAAAGTGGCCCACACCGCCAAAAAGGAATACGAAAAGGCGACCGGCTTAAAAGCGGTTTCGTCATTGAACGCAAAAAACAAAAAAGCGCTGGAAGTAAAGAAGAAGTGAAAGCGCAGACCGTTCCTCCACTTGTGGATTTTTTCTACAAAGCGCGCTAGAATAAAACTATGCCCGCGACGCCAGAATTGCAAAAATATCTTTCTCTCTTGAATCCTGAACAAAAGCAGGCGGTGGAACACGAGGGGTCGCCGCTTTTGATTTTGGCGGGAGCGGGTTCGGGAAAGACGCGCGTAATCACGACAAAAATCGCTTGGCTCATTTCGCAAAAAGGCGTGGACCCACGCTCCATCCTTGCCGTAACATTTACTAAAAAAGCGGCCAACGAAATGCGCGAGCGGGCTCAGGCGATGGAGCCAAGCGCGGAACAAAGCCAAATAAAAACCTTCCACTCCTTTGGCGCGTATTTTTTGCGCCGTTACGCGGAAGCCGCCGGCGTTGACAAAAACTTTACGGTTTACGACGACGACGACATGGTCACGCTCATACAGAAATCTACGCCCGGCCTAAAAAAGTCCGAGGCCGCTTCATACGCGCGCAGCATCGCGCTTGCAAAAGACTATTGCCTTCCGCCCGACAGCTTGCGACTGGGAGAAATTTCAAGCGAACCGTATTTTCCCGACGTGTACGCGGCCTACCAAAAGCGCCTGCGTTCCACCGGCAACGTGGACTTTGGCGACCTTATCATGCTTCCCGTCCAAGTCCTTGCGGAGAACGAGAACATAGCGCGGCAAATGCATTACCGCTACCGCGTGATTATGGTTGACGAATACCAGGACTCAAACGTCGCGCAATTTTTGCTTTTAAAAGCCTTGAGCGGCGTTGACCAAGACAGCGGAACTTACGTTTGCGTCGTGGGCGACGACGACCAGTCGATTTACAAATTTCGCGGAGCGGAAGTGCAGAACATTCTTAACTTTCAAAAAGAATTTCCGGGAACGCAATTGATCCGCTTGGAGCGAAACTACCGTTCCACAAACGCCATCCTAAACGCCGCCAACTGCGTCATAAAAAACAACAGCGACCGCCTTGGAAAAACTTTGGTCGCCGAACGCGGAGACGGAAAAGAGCCCGACTTGATTTTTTTGCCAAACCAAGACGACGAGGCGGCCTTTTGCGCCGAGCTAATAAAAAAGCAAGTCAAAAAAGGCGGAACGTATTCAGACTGGGCGATCCTTTACAGAACCAACGCGCAGTCGCTTGGCTTTGAAAGCGAATTCCTCCACAAAAAAATTCCATACCAAGTCGTTGGAACGCTAAAGTTTTACGAGCGCGAAGAAATCAAAGACTTGCTTGCCTTTCTTGCCTTATGCGCAAACCCAAAGGACGAGATCGCCTTTCGCAGAATCGTCAACAAGCCCGCGCGCGGCATAGGCCCAACGACGCAAGACAAAATAGTTGACGCGGCAAAAGCGCAGTCGCAAGACTTGATAAAAGCCTCAAAAGATTTGACGGCGACGCTCTCAAAAAAAGCGCGCGAGGGTATAGAAAATTTTTGCAAACTGTTTGATTCCCTCAGCCAAAAACTTTCCGACGGAAAGGCGGAAGAAAAGCTTGGTTTCTTTGTCGAAGAGATAATGCAAAAAAGCGGCTTGGAAGAATACCACGCGGCCGACGACGAAATCAGCGGAACCCAACGCGTGGCAAACATGCAGGAACTTGCCAACAACGCAAGCCTCTACCCCCTTAACATGGACGGCCTCTTGGAATTTTTGGATTCAATCGAATTGGACAGAACGCTCGCAAGCCAAGAAGACCAAGGCCTCGACCGCGTGACCTTAATCACCTTGCACAACACAAAGGGCTTGGAATTCAAGCGCGTAATAATCACAGGCTTGGAGCAAGGAATATTTCCGCGCGGAGACAAGTCCGCCGCCGAACTGGAAGAAGAGCGCAGGCTTTTTTACGTCGGCATAACGCGCGCCCAGGACGAGCTTTACATAACCAGCTGCGCCGCGCGCCGCATGTACGGAAGAACCGAGTTCATGCAGCCCAGCGTCTTTTTGCAAGAAGCGGGCGCGGACACCTTCCGCGTTTTGGGAAACGTTCCGCCCAGTTTTGAAAGGGCGATTAACGGCTTTTCTGGCGGCGCGGATTTTTGCGAATATTCCGACGGCGACTTTTACGACGACACCCCGCAATTTGACGCGCGGGGCCGCCGCTCCAACGCTTACGGTGGAGGCCTTTCCTCCGCTCCCAAAATAAACCACCCGCTGGCCAAAAAATACGGGCTGGGCCAGGCGGTCTACCACGACGATTACGGAGAGGGACAAATCGTAAAAGCCGAAATCCGCGAAAACGAATACGTGATTCACGTTCAGTTCCAAAACGGCGGAACAAAAAAGTTTTTGCCGGCCTACCAAGCCGCGCAACTTATGCTTATCAAGGACTAGAGGTATAAAATGAAAGGCGACTTGCTATTGATAATTGACATGCAAAAGGTTTACGCAAAGGGCGGCGAATGGGAATGCATGGACACCGAAGGCGCGGCGGCCAACATCTTGCGCGTCGTGGAGTCCGGCGCGGCTGATTCCGCCATAATAACAAAATTCATCGCCGACAAAAAACCGCGCGGCGTCTGGAAGGACTACAACCAAAAATACAAATCGATAAACGACGACAAAAACGCCAACGAGCTTTTGCCCCAAATCGCCGCGCTGGCCGGCCGCTTTAAGGTTTACCAAAAGTCCAAGTACTCTTCGCTTAGCGTTCCCCAAATCCGCAAGGCGGCGCTAAAGGCAAAGCGCGTCGTGGTCGCGGGCGTCGTTGACGACTGCTGCGTGCTTTCCACCGTTTTTGAATTGATCGACGCTGGCGTTTACACGGTTTATTTGACCGACGCGACCAGCGGCCTTACAAAAGAAAAAGCCGCCGCCACTTGCCTTACGCTAGAAGGCTTGTCGCCGCTCCACGTAAAATTGATGACAACAGAGGATTTTGTTCAAGAAGCAAAGAAAAGCCAATAAAGCGCGTCATTTTGACCCACTTTTGGCTTAAAAAAGAGATGGCGCGTCAAACTGACGCAGAATGTTCCAAGCTATACTTTTAATTTAATAAAAATTCCTCAAATCGGCAAGAAAAATCGCTAAAAATCGTCAAATTTCACCGCTTTTTGAATTTCCGTTCTTTTTTTTAAAAGTTGGCACAGTTCTTGCTCTAAATATAGTAAAACAAACCATGCAAGGGGGAAACTATGGCGAGCGACAAGATTCTTTCAATTTATTTACAGGAAATTAACAAGGTTCCGCTCCTGACAAAAGAAGAGGAAAACGACCTTGCCGCAAAGGCCAAGGCCGGAGACCAGGCCGCCCGCCAGAGAATCGCCAGCGCCAACTTGCGATTTGTAGTTAACATCGCAAAAAAATACCGCCACAGCGGAATGGACATGACAGACCTTATCAGCGAGGGCAACGTTGGCCTTATGACAGCCATCGACAAGTTTGACCCGCAAAAAGGCTACCGCTTTATTTCATACGCGGTTTGGTGGATCCGCCAAAGCATCCTTAAAGCGATTTACGAAACAAAGGACGCCATTCGCCTGCCCCTTAACCGCATGAACGAATTGGTAAAAATCAAAAAGGCAAAGAAGTCTCTTGGAAACCGCAAGAGCGAAGAAGAAGAGATCAAGGAAGTTGCCGCCCAGCTTAACATGGAGCAGGACACGGTCCGCGACCTTTTGGCCATCAGCCAAGAAATGATTTCTTTGGATATGAGCGTTCAGTCAAAGCCCGGCGAAACTTCAACATTCGGCGATTTTATCGAAGACACCCGCTACCAGGGACCGGAAGAAGGCTCGCTTGACAGCGCGATGAAGCGCGAGGTGCGCGACGCGCTCCAGACCTTAAAGCCAAAAGAGGCCCAGGTTATCAGACTTCGCTATGGTTTGGACGGAGCGGAGCCAATGTCTCTTAAAGAAGTCGGCGACATTTGCAAGCTTACAAAAGAGCGCATTCGCCAGATAGAAAAGAACGCCATCGACCGAGTTCGCATTCCGGCGGCCGCCCGCCACTTGCAGGCCTACGTGGCTGCTTGAAAGGTTTGCAAGACCTTAAAGCGCGGACAAAATTTTCGGCAAGTCGTAAACAGATTCAATCTTGATTGTTCGGCCCGGATGCGGCGGAACGTCTTTGTTATAAGCGGCGCTCTCTGGATTCAGATGGGCGCCGTTTTTGTTTCCCACTAAAAGCGCGGTTCCGCCCAAAGCCTCAAAGCCGTCGGTGTACTTGTATTGGTCGTCCAAAAAAATCGTGTCGTCAATTGTTCCGCCGCATTTTTCCAAGGCGATCTTATAACTGTTGGCGTAGGGCTTTCCAAGCAAACCGCACGCGCGGATGTCAACCACGGCGCTAAACAAGTCTGCGATTTTTAGTTTTTCCAAAACGCGGCCGGCGTGCTCGCGCGGCGCGTTGGTCAAAACGATTTTCTTTTGTTCAATCGATTGCAAAAAGGACCGCAAGTCTTTGTCATAGGCCAATTCATCCGCTTCGTTGTCGGGATGAACTTTCGCAAAGTAGCCTTCAACGTCGGTAAGGCCGCGGCTTCTAAGCCATTCAAGCGTCGTGCTGTAATACGGAACGTTTTTTTGCCTAAGCTCGGTCGCGGCTTCTAAATCCATTCCCAAAAAATCAACGACGGCGGCCATCATGCGCCTTGAAATTCCAGCGTCCATCGCGCTAGTCGGAGAGTAAAGAGTGTTGTCCAAGTCAAAGATTATGTTCTTTACAGTCATTTGATTTTCACTTTCGCCTTTTTGTCGACAAAAACCCGTTTCTTTATTTTTGCCGGGTGCAGCGCGTATTCGTAAAGCGTGTAGCCTTTTTCGTTTACGGCCTTTACAAAGTTCATGTAAGGCGTGTTTGGGATCGCTTGCTCCGCCGCGGCGATATGCTGGTTGTATTCGTCCATGTTCTCTTCTTCCAGGAACATTTGGGCGATGAAAATGTTGGCAAAATATTTTTCGTAATTGTTTGAGGCGATTTTTACCGCTTTTTCGTAAATGCGCTTGGCCTTGGGCTTTGCGCCGCTAAGAACTTCCGAAACGTTGTAGTAGAACTGGCCGGCGTTTAAGTAAACGATGCAATTGTCGGGATCGGTCTCAAGCAATTTGTCGTAAACCTTTTTTTCTTGCAAGCCCAATTTTATCATTTGGCCGCGCTTCATGTATTGCATCGTAGAGTTAATCAAGTCAAAGGCCGAAAGCTTTAGGTAAGGATTTTGCTCGTCAAAGGGATGGCTCTCGTTCCACGCGATGATTTTTTCGTACTGCTCCGTAATCATCGGCTTAAGGCCGTCCATGTCGGGATCCGTCTCCCAAAGGTACTGCCAACGTTCCAGCGTCAAAAGATTGTCAAAGGTCAAGCGCGCTTCGTCGCCGATTTTGGACTGAACGTCATCGCTCCAAATTTTTTTGTGGTACTCTTCCAAAAACGCTTGCGAGGCCAAGTAATCTTTTTCTTGCCTTGAACGCGCGCGCATGTCATAAATCTCGGAAAGCAATTTTTTTTCGTAATCGCTAAAGTCGCCGGCAAAAGCCTGAACGGCAAAAAGGCACAGCGCCGAGAAGAAAAAAAATGCCCGCAAAACAAAACGGCTCTTATTTTTTTCCATTTTTCTTTCCGTAATACTTATTCATTTTTGCGACGGCGCTGTCTTTGTCGTCGGCGTATTCAAAAGCGTCAATGCCGGCTTCGTTCAAGCGGCGGAGAAAGGGAGTGTAAACATTTTCCGGCAAAACAGCGTCCGCTTCTTGCAAATGTTTTTGCCAAGCGGCGGCGTCCTTTTTTTTCCAGTCGATTTGCGAAAGATAGGCAAGGCCAAAAAATTTTTCGTAATCCGTGGCGCCAATTTGCGCCGCCTTCTTAAAATATTCCGCCGCCTTTGCGTCGCTTCCTCCGCCAATCGCCGGGGCAAAAGCGTACCACAAGCCGGCGTTTATGTACAAGCAGCCGCTATCAAAGCCCTTGCTTATCATCGCGTCGTAAAACTTTTTTTCTTCCAAGCCGATTGAAATTTTTTGCGAATACTTCATAAGCGGCATGGCTCCGTTGGCCACTTCGTACGCGGTCAAATCATAAAGGGGATTCCGTTCGCTTTTGGGATGAGCGGCGTTCCAAGCCGTAGTTTTGTTGAACTGGCCCAAAATGCAATCGTTGGTTTCCTTTGACTTGCAGTCGGTTTCCCACAAAAAATGGTAGCGCTCAAGCGCGAAATTATTTTCGTAAGCCAAAAGAGCCTCTTGGCTTACGCTCCCCTCTTTTATTGAAGAAAAGAATTCCGCGCGTTTTTTTTCAATCCAATCAAGAGCGGCCTTATTGCCGTCGAGTTTTCGCGACTCAAGCCTGACTTGCAAGGTTTGTTTAAAAAGAGATTCTTCGTATTCAGTCCATTTTTGGCAAAAAGCGCCGGCGGCAAAAAACGCTAGCAAAGCTTGCAAAGCCGTCGCCGCAAATATTTTCTTCATACTATTATAATAAATTAAAAGGCAAATAGTTTCAACGCGGCGCGCTTTTATTTTTTTGCATTTGCGTAGTACTTTTTGACTTTTTCTTCAACGTCGTCCCTGTCTGTGGCATATTCAAACGTAGAGCAGCCGGCCTTGTTCAGATAGCGGACAAAATTTGTGTAGATGTTGTTGGGAGAAATCTTGTCGGCCTCGGCCAAATGCGCTTGGCTTGAAGCGCTGTCGCCCATTTTAAACTCGATTTGGGAAAGGAAAACATAGCCAAAAAATTTTTCGTAATCGCTAGGACCAAGATGGGGAGCGACAGCGAAATACCGTTTTGCCTTGTCGTTGCTTCCGCCGCCGATTGCCGGAGCAAAGGCGTACCAAAGGCCAGTGTGTAAATACAAAAGGCCCTTTTTGCATCCCGACGCCAACATCGATTCGTAAATCTTTTTATTGTCCATTCCCAAAGAAATTCTTTTGGAATATTTGAACCAGGGCATCGCGTTGTTTATGACTTCGCAGGCGGTCAGCGTGTACCATTCGCCGCGCTTTTCAAGCGGATGGCTTTGGTTCCACTCCATCACCTTGTTGAATTGCGACAAAATCAAATCGCCTGTCGCCTTTGCCTTATCGTCAAGCTCCCAAACGTAATGGTACTGCTCGCAGACAAAAACATTTTCAACGGCAAGCAAAGCCTCTTCGCCGGCCTCGCCTTTTTTTATTGAAGAAAGAAACTCCGCGCGCTTTTTTTCCAACCATTCCAACGACGTCTTTTGGTCCTTTTGCGAACGAGAGTCAAGGCGGATCTGCATGGCTCCCAACACAAGAGAATTTTCGTATTCCGTCCAACCAGAGCTAAAAGCGTCCGCGGCTCCAAGCGCAAAAATCGCGCCGGCCAAAATAGCCATAAAAAGTTTCTTCATAGTTTTATCATAAAGGAAACGCAAGATGCTTTCAAGAGAGGGTCAAATGCGCGAGCGTCTCTTGACAGATTCCCAAAAAACTGTATTTAATAGCCCTTATGCAATTTTCAAAAGATTTTATTTGGGGAACGGCTACAGCCGCAGCCCAGGTTGAAGGAGCCGCCGCCGAAGACGGAAAGCAGCCCAGCATTTGGGACCAATTTTCAAGATGGCCCGGAAAGACCCTTTGGGGCGCCTCGCCGGAGACTGCCTGCGACCACTACCACCGCTACAAGGAAGACGTCAAAATGTTGGCGGACCTAAAAATCCCCAACTACCGCTTTAGCGTTTCTTGGCCGCGCGTCATGGGCTACAGTCCCGACAGCCGCGGAAACGCGATTCATGGAACGCCCAACCAAAAGGGCTTGGACTTTTACGACCGCCTCATCGACGAGCTTTTGGCAAAAAACATCACGCCTTGGCTTACCCTTTACCACTGGGATTTGCCCTTGGAGTTGGAGCGAAAGGGCGGCTGGCGCAACCGCGACATCCGTTACTGGGCCGCGGAGTACACAGACCTTATCGTAAAGAAATTTTCCGACCGCGTGCAAAACTTTTTTACCATTAACGAAATGCCTTGCGTTCTTGGCGGCTACGTCGGCTGGATGGCCCCGGGCTTGCAGCTTCAGCAGGCGGAAGTGTTGAACGTGGCTCACAACATTCTTCTTACTCACGGAACGATGGCGCAAGCGATTCGCGCGGCCGCTCCCAAGGCAAAGATTTGCTTGGCCCACACCGGCTTTGGAAACTATCCAATTTCGGAAAGCAAGGAAGACATCGAGGCCTTTAAAAAATCGGTCGAGATTTACGAGCGCGAGCCTGGCGAAAAATACGGCTTCCAAAAAGGAAGCGGCCTCTTTATGGGCCACTGCCTTACCTACTGGTGCGACCCGATTTACTTTGGCCGCTACCCCGCCGGCGCGCAAAAAGCCTTTGGCAAGGACTTCCCGAAAATTCTTCCGGGCGACATGAAGATCATCTCAACTCCGGTTGACTTCCACGGCCAAAACATCTACGAAGGAATTCCAATCCGCGCGCCCAAGACCGCGCAAGAAAAAAAGAACGGCTTTGGCGTAGTGGACTTCCCGCACGGATATCCCGCCACGCACGCAAAGTGGCCGGTAACGCCAAAGTCTATGAACCACTTTTTCCAATTCATTTGGGAACGCTACAAAAAGCCGATTTTCATCACGGAGAACGGCATAAGCTGCGCCGACAACCTTAGCCCCGACAAAAAGTGTCACGACATCCAGCGCATCGACTTTGTCCGCGCCTACCTTGAAGAGCTTGGCAAGGCGATCAAAGCCGGCGCCGACATTCGCGGCTACTTCTACTGGTCGTTGATGGACAACTTTGAATGGGCGCGCGGCTACGGCGAGCGCTTTGGCTTGGTTCACGTTGACTACGAGACCCAAAAGCGCACTCCCAAAGACAGCGCTTACTGGTTCAGCGACCTCGTTCAGACTGGCAAGCTAAAGTGAAATCCTAGCGCGGAAAACGCGCAAGCAAAACAAAAAACGCCGCGATTTTTCGCGGCGTTTTTTGTTTTGCTTATCAAGCCCTCTTAGAGCTTGTCAAAGAATCCCTTGGCCTTCAAAAGCTCGGCGTTGAGGATTCCGCCAAGAGCGGCGCCGCGCTTTGTGTTGTGGCTAAGAGCGACAAACTTTACGTCAAACACGTTGCACTTGCGCAAGCGGCCGATGACGCAGGCCATTCCCTTTCCGGTCTCGCGGTCGCGGCGCGGCTGCGGGCGGTTCTCTTCGTGGCGCACGACAATCGGCTGTTCCGGCGCGCTGGGAAGCTTTAGCTCCTGCGGAACGGAAGTGTAGCTAGTCCAAACGCGCTCGATTTCCTCAAGGCTGGGCTTCTTGTCTTCCGGCAAGTCAAACTCAAGGTTTACGATTGCGGTGTGTCCGTCGATTACGGGAACGCGGGTGCAGGTAGAAGAAACAAGCGGGCCTGAGGCATTTTCAATCTTGCTGCCGTTGACCTTTCCCAAAATCTTAAGGCATTCCTTTTCGGTCTTTTCTTCCTCGCCGCCGATGTATGGAACGATGTTGTCAATCATATCGAACGACGGAACGCCGGGATAGCCCGCGCCGCTCACAGCCTGCTCGGTTGTGACGATCATTCTCTTTACAGGATAGCCGGCTTGGATAAGCGCGTGGAGCGGCATCATGTAAGTTTGGAGCGAGCAGTTGGGCTTTACAACGATAAAGCCCTTGTCCCAGCCGTGGCGCTTTTTTTGCTCCGCGATAACGTCAAGGTGCGAATAGTTGATTTCGGGAACCAGCATCGGAACGTCTTCTGTCCAGCGGTTGGCGCTGGCGTTTGAAACGACCGGGATTCCTTGGGCGGCGTAGCGCTCTTCCAAGGCCTTGATTTCGTCCTTGGACATTTCCAACGCGCTAAAGACAAACTTGCACTTTCCGAGCGCCGCCTTTTCGTCGTTGGCGTCCTGGACAATCAAGTCAGCCGCGTCGGCGGGAATTTCCGCTCCGATAAGCCAGCGGTTGGCCACGGCCTCGCGGTAGGGCTTTCCGGCGGAACGGGGGCTGGCCGCGACATAAGTTACGCGGAACCACGGATGGTTTTCCAACAACTTTACATAGCGCTGGCCGACCATTCCAGTCGCGCCCAAAACGCCAACATCAATTCTATTTTCTGCCATAATAATTTCTCCTAGTTAGAGTTTGCAAGCCTGCAATGCGGCCTTGATTACCTTCTTGGCGTTTGCGTTCACTTCGACGAGCGGAGCGCGGACGCCGCCGGCCGGAAGGCCTTTAAGGTTCATCGCGTACTTGATGGAAGTCGGGTTTCCGTCAACAAAGGCCGCTTTGAAAATCGGAAGCAGGCGGAAGTGCGCTTTGCGCGCCTCGTCAAACTTTCCTTTAAGGCCGGCGTCAACCATAGCCTTGACTTCTTTGGGAGCCAAGTTGGAAACAACCGAAACGACTCCGTCTCCGCCGAGCGAAAGAAGCGGCAATGTCAATCCGTCGTCGCCTGACAAAACGGCGAAGTTTGGATGCTTTGCCTTAACTTTTGCAAGAACGTCGGCCATCTGGTTGATGTTGCCGCTGGCTTCCTTAACGCCAATAATGTTGGGCAATTCGGCGATGCGCGCCAAAGTGTCGGTGGCGATGTTGGTGCCTGTGCGTCCCTGAATGTTGTAAACCAAAATCGGAAGGCCGACTTTGCTTACAGCGGCAAAGTGGCGGTAAACGCCCTCTTGGCTAGGCTTGTTGTAGTAGGGAGTCACGACCAAAGCGGCGTCGGCCCCGGCTTCCTTGGCGCGCTGGGTGTAGCGAACCGCGTCGCGGGTGTTGTTGCTTCCCGTTCCGACGATAATCGGAACGTTTTTGCCTGTTGATTTTTTGTATGCCGCTCGCTCCTCCATAATGATGTCGAGCATCTTGTCTTCTTCGTCTTCGTCAAGAGTAGGAGTTTCGCTTGTTGTGCAAAGAGGAACAAGTCCGTCGATTCCGGCTTTGAGTTGGTTTTTGACGTGTTTCCTGAATCCCTCAAAGTCCACGGCGCCGTTCTTTTTCATCGGCGTGATCATCGCTGTGTAAGTTCCCTTTAACTTTAACATATTTGCCTCCTATCGGCTCCCAATCATTGGGAAAATATTAGCGGTAATTTTAATGAATTTTTCAAACAAATTCAATAAGTTTTTTCCTTGCCCAAAACGCGAAAATCGCTGTATAATGGAAAACATCAAAAAGGAGGCTTATATGGCTAAACAAGCAAGAACATGGGGAATCTTCATCGCCCAATTGGCGTTGTCGATTTATTTGATCGTCACGGCGATCTGCCTTATCACAAAGGTAGGCTCGTCCATTTCATCGGCGGAAATCAACGCCGTGGCCGGACTTTTCGGAAAGGCCGCTCCAGTAATCAGCGTTCTTATCGGAATCATTTTGGGCGTTTGCGGAGTAATGTTCGCGTTCAAGGCCTTTGGAATCGACTTTGGCAAGTTTGACGACTATGTAAAGTACGTTACAATCGTCCTTTGGATAATCGTAACTGTCATCACTTTGATTTTTTACATCAAGGAATGGACGTCTGTTTTGGTTTTGCACTGGCTCTTGGTTTTGGCAAAGAACGCCTTGATCATCGGTTCAATTTTAACAATTAAAAACGGAAAGTAATGAAAAGACTTTCGGCCGCTTTGTCGGCCGTTCTGTTGTCCGCCGCCTTGGCGCTTTGTCTTTTGTCCTGCCAGCAGGCGGCGAACAACACTTACATAACAAACATCATCTCAGGCTCCCCAAAAGAAGAAAACACAAATTTTGAAACCCGCTCCGTTCCCTTTTTGTACCAAACGGACAGCAATATCTTGTTTACATTGTTCACGCGCATATACGACAAAAACGAATACGTCCCTTACGCGGGCGTCCGCTACTGGCTGCAAACCGTCTGCGACGTAAAGTTTGAGAGCTCAAGCTATTCGGACGGAGAATACACAATAGTCGGCTACGCGCTGGACAAAACATTCCCGATTGTCGTGAACACAAAGAACAACACGATTTACTGCTCCGCATGGGCCGGTTATTTGTCGCCGGACCCAAGCTTAGTGTTTGACAAGAGCGCGATGATAGACTCAAAAAAAGCCTATGACGGCCAGAGGGCGGTCACGTTCGACTTGGGAAAATACGGCTTTAAGATTTACAGCGGAATTGACGACGCCTACGCGCCTGTTTGCGTGTTAAACCAACTGTTCGCCTGCGCGCTCAAAAACGCGCAATTTCTTTACAACGGAAAAAATTTTTACTACTATAGCAAAGGCTTCACTGGCTACGAAGCGCTCAGGGACAGCCCTTGGTACAAGGATGAGAACGGAAACTTAAAGGATCGGCCAAAAGAATTGGTTGAGGCCAGCTACAACTTGCTTTGCTTTGCCCACGACAACCTTTACGGAAAACCCGGCTACTACGGCTTTGCGGACGGCGGAAACGGCTACGCAAAGGCCGACGTCGTGGCGGCCGCCGACGCGCTTTCGTTCGACGACATGCTAAACAAATATGACCCCGACACAAAGGCCCTGCTCAAGTCCTCAAATTACGTCGACTACCTAAAGGGCTTGGCGAAACTCACCTATTACACTTACGGCGACCAGCACGCAAGCGTAAAGTGGAACGAACGCGTCATGTTTGACAACACGGAAATAGAAAACGCGGTCAACGACATAATCAAAGACGGCTGCAGCGATAAATGGAAGTACGACAGAAAAAAATCTTCCGCCAGCCAAACCAACAGCCTAAACTGGTGGCGAAAGCAAAAGGGCATAATAGACGCCGATGGCGAAATAATAAGCGACAAAGCTTTGGAGCTTATTGACGGCGGAAAAACTCTCATAATCCGCTTTGACGAATTCAACCTCAACCAGTCAGGCGGCTGGAACGCTTATTACGCGACCGCATCCGAGGAGCCGGATCCTGACGCCACCAGCTCAAATCTCCCCGACGACACAGTCACCCTCTTCTACAAGGCCTTCTATCGCATCGCGCATAAAACTGAAGCTAAATATTCTGACTATAAAGACGTCAAGACCATCCTCATAGACGCCTCGTGCAACGGCGGCGGCGCGAAGCCCGTAATGCAGTACATCCTTTACCTCATCACAGGAAGGGGCGACTTGTATTACGACGACGTCCACACCGGCGCCAAAAACCACGAATTTGTAAAGGCGGACTTGAACCTTGACGGAAAAGTCGACTACAAAGACTCCGTTTACCGCGGAAACTTTTTCGGGCCAGCCGCGAGCTTGAACGTGGCGATACTGACTTCGTTCAGCTCATTCTCTTGCGGAAACGCCCTTCCCTTCTACGCCAAGGAACGCGGCGTTAAAATTATCGGCGAGCGGTCGGGCGGAGGAAGCTGCATTGTCGGACACGGCATTACGGCGGACGGCTTTCCATACCATTTTTCGGTCAACAGCCGTTTGAGCGCCCAAGACTTTAGCAAGACCGTCGAAAGCGGCGCTGAGGTCGACAAGCCCCTTATGAACGGAGACAGCTACGAGTGGTTCTATGACTACGACAACCCAACTACAAGCCATCTTATCGCGGCGCTAAAGGAACTTTTTGGCAGTTCGTATTAACCGCGCGCGGCTTTTAAGCCCATACACAAGTTTGGAGCCTCTCCACTAGAAAAAAACGGCGAAAATACGCTATAATTGCTCATCCTTTTTTATAAACGGGAAGCTTAAAATGAAAAGAACAGCCGCCGCGCTTTTAACAGCCTTTCTCTGCGGAACATTGGCCGCGCAAAAAGTGACAGTGAACGTCGAAGGACGGGGAGCCGGTAAAGACGCCCTCGTTCCCGTGACAGTAGAATGGAACGACGCATGGTTCGAGCCGTTTGAAAAACCGCAATACAACCACAAGCTGGCCAGGGCGGCCGGCGCCTTAAGCTGCTTGGCTTACGACGCCAAGGACAAAACGCCTGACAACGCATTGGCGCAAGCCTACGCAAAGTACGGCGTTCCTTACGAAAACATCGAATGGCATTACGACATCGACTATTCAGACGAAGTTTACGGAATAAACCAGGCCGCCTTTTCTTTGGGCTTTAAAAGGCTTCCAAGCGGCCGCGACTTGGTCTTTGTCGTTATAAGAGGAACGCCAGGCAACGAAGAAGAATGGCTTTCAAACATCAACATTCAGGACAGCTCCGTAAAGTTCCTAAAAAGCGCTCCGCCTGAATACCATGAAGGCTTTTTTAAAGCAGTCACCAAAGTCAAGCTAAGCTTGCTGGACTACGCCCAAAAGCGCAAACTTGACTTAAAGAAATCCTCTGTTTTGATTACAGGACACTCGCGCGGCGCGGCCTCGTCAAACCTTTTGAGCGCCGTCTTGGTTGACGAAGACATAGTTTCGCCGGACAGAGTTTTCGCATACACCTACGCCACGCCGAATGTCACGACGCGAAAAGACGCGCATGACGAAAAATACGATTATATTTTCAACATACTCAACGGCGAAGACATGGTTCCGGCGGCTCCAATCTATCAAAAAAAATGGAGCTTCACAAAATTCGGCGTCACAAAGGCGATTGTAAATTCCTGGACTTGCGACAGTCTTAAGGAATACCAAGAAGACTTTGTTCCAAAAATGAACGCGCTTTACACAAAATTGCTCGGCCGAGAATACCACCCGTTCAACACAGGAACGTTCATTCCGACAAAAGTCGGAGACAGCCTCGCCGTGATAAACCCAAGCGTAAGGTCGTTTTACAAAAGCTGGTTCCCGCTGCACAAGCGCCTTTCAAAAACGCTCGCCAAGCAGTTTCCGTCAGCGGAGGAACGCAAGCGCGAAGAAGCATGGGGAATGGCAAAAAAAGGCCACGACGACTCGCTTACCGGCCTAAGGCGCCTCTTTTACACGATTAAGAAAAAGGCCGACACAAGAACGCAAGTCTTGATTGAGTACAGCCTCAACGCCTTTGTCGACATGCACGCCATGCAATCCTACTTGTCTTGGCTTGTGGCGCTTGACGAGTTTGACCTTTTTACCAGCAGGCAAAGCACAATCGTAAGAATAAAAGGCGTCTTTAACGGAGCGGTCGTTGACGAAAAGGGAAACATTTACGCGCGCATCTACGACGGCGTCCTGAACATTCGCGAAACAAAAGCCCCGCTCGCGGCTTGGCAAATCCCGCTAGGAAACTTTGGCCCGATTTCAATCGGCTTTCCTTATTCCCAAAAATTCTCTCTCTTGGTTTACCGCGACTCGCTTATCCCCACGCCGGTAAGAGTGACAATAGACCGCTACGATTCCGACGGAAGCTATCTTGGAACCATAAGCAAAAAATGCGCGGGCGCCCACCTTGGCAACGTCTACAGTTTTGAAGTCGGAAAGGAAGCTTTGGCCAAAACAGACGGAAGCCCGGCCAGCTACAAAAAGCTTAAGGGCCATGACGCAAAAATCGCGATCAAAGACGGCAAACTAAAGAACACCGACGTTTCGCACATGAATTTTGAGTCCCACATCGACACCGACGGCTATTTGGAAGTGGGAATGACTAGCGGCCTGCAAAAACTTTATATGGTAGGCCTTTTTGGCTTTGTCATCAAAGATCCAAAAGCCACCCAGTCGTTCAGCTTGGGCCTCGGAACGCAGCACTGCCTTTGCGGACCTGTCATGTTGAACGCGGAAGCCTACGCGCGCTTTGCAAGGTACACATCATATTATTCATATTCAGAAGACTCCATTTATGCCGAAAAATGGCATTTCGCCATGGTTCCGGCAACCCGCTTTATGCTTTCGATAAAGCCAGCCAAGCGCATTCAATTCTACTCAGCCCTTGAATTGAACTTCAACATTCACGAAATGAACGAAGATTATTTTTACGGAGACTACATAAAATATCGCCACGACCCTTGGGTAATAAACGACAGCTTCAGCATTTTCCCAACCGTGCAATTTGGAATTAAATTATGAGCGGATCGACATTCGGAAAAATTTTTAAGGCCACGACTTTTGGCGAAAGCCATGGAACAGCGCTTGGCGTGGTAGTGGACGGAGTTCCGGCAGGAACAAAAATCGACTTGGCCAAAATCCAAGAGCGCCTTGACCGCCGCCGCCCCGGAGCGAAAAACGACGGAAAATTCAACGCGGCCGTCACCGCTCGGAGCGAGGCCGACAAAGCGGAAATCCTTAGCGGCGTCTTTGAAGGAAAAGCGCAAGGAACTCCGATCGCGATAGAAATAAGAAACACGTCGCAGCATTCAAGCGACTACTCAAACTTAAAGGACACTTTCCGCCCGGGACACGCGGACTACACTTACTTTGAAAAGTACGGCTTCCGCGACTACAGGGGCGGCGGACGCGCCAGCGGAAGGGAAACTTGCGCCAGAGTCGCGGCCGGGGCGATCGCCCAGCAATTTTTGGAGCAGACGCTCGGCAAAAAGTTCAGCGTAACCGCCTACACTTTGCGCGCCGCGGGAATCTCTTGCCAAAAAATCGACCTTAAGGCAATCGAGCAAAATCCTTTGCGCGCGGCAGACCTTAACGCCGCCCGCGCCATGCAGAAAAAAATCGAAGAGCTTAGGGCAGCAGGAGACTCGGCTGGCGGCGTTGTCGAATGTCAAATAAAGGGAGTTCCCGCAGGACTCGGCGAACCGGTTTTTGAAAAATTGGACGCCACCCTTGCCGCCGCCATGCTCAGCATCGGAGCGGTCAAAGGCATAGAATTTGGCGCGGGCTTTGCCGCCTGCGACATGACAGGCTCAGAGAACAACGACGTTATGAAAGTGAAAGGCGGCAAGGCTGCCTTTTCGACCAATAACGCAGGCGGCGTCTTGGGAGGAATCTCAAACGGCGACACGATAATTTTTAGGCTTGCAATCAAGCCCGTGCCCAGTATTTTTGTAGAGCAAGAAACGATAAAAAATAAAAACGGAAAGTTGGCCCAAACAAGCCTAAAAATTCAAGGCAGGCACGACGTTTGCTTGTGCCCGCGCATTGTTCCTGTCGTAGAAGCGATGGCCGCGCTTGTCATTGCCGACGCGCTCTTGCAAGAACGATCGGCGCGGATTTAGTCGCGGCAAAATTTAGCGCAAGCGATTAAGGGTGACAATGTCGGCGCCAGTGGCGAAGATTTCGTTCACCAGCAAGTCGAACTTTTCGTAAAGGCGCGGGCCGGAAAGGCCTGCTTTTCCCGCCTTTATTTCGATAATTCTTGGATCCTTAAAATCAACGTATTGGTAGCCGGCCGCCGCTCCCTCGGAGCGAATCTTTTCGTCCGCCTTGTGGTTGGGAGCGTGCCAGTAAAGGCTAAGCTCGTGGCCTGAGCATTGGTAGAACAAGTCCTCCAAGCGCGCCAAGCCTTTTGAAACGAATTTATTGTCGTCGTAAACAAACTTGTTCGTCAAATCAATGTTGTTAAAGAAAATCGCCGCGCACTCATGGCCGCTGCTTGCGATTTCGCGAGTCTCTTTAGGATATCGGCGGACAAATTCTCCGTTAAAGAAAAAGTTGCATTTTAAGCCGTAACTGTGGCACAAAGCCAGCACAACGTCCAAGCCGTCCGGATTTTCGTCCGCGTCAAAGACCAAGGCCACTTGCCTGTTGCCGTTGTTGACGCGGGCGCTTTGAGCGACAAGGGCGCGGGTTGTGATGTCGCCCGAAAGAGTCCTTACATAAAGAGCGTTTGAGTAAAGCGCGTTCTTTGTGGTTCCGCAGAATACGCGATAGCTTTCGTTTTGCGCGACAGCCTTTTTTGCCGGAACGTCTTTTCTGCTCCAAGTCGAATCGTTTTTGTTGACGATGAATTTTTCTTTGTCAACGCCGTTGTCCAAAACAATGTCGCCCGCGTCGTTCCACCAAGCCTTTTGGGCGCTGGAGGCGAACAAATTTTCAGTTGAGCAATCGGCAAGCGAAAACTTTGAAACGTTTCGCGCGCCGCCAAGAATCAAGTTGCCGTTGTCGCGCCAAACCATAGTGTGAATCTTTTGGTTCTTTATCTGATAGTACAATTCAAAATTCTTTACGGAATAAATGTATGTGTTTTCGCCGCTGGTGATGGCAAGGAACATTCCGTCCGGACTAACGCAAATTCCGTTGTGAGTGTCCTTGACAAAAATGCGGCGCGACATCTTTCCGTTTGAGTTTATTGTGTAAATCGCAGCGCATTGGCTTCCGTTTCCGCGGCGCGCAAGTCTTGCGCAAAGCGTCGCCTCGCCCCAATCAGTCCAATACACGTTAAAGCCCAAAACAGCCATGTCGCTTTCGGCAAAAGAGCAAGAGTACAAAATTTGGACAAAAGCGCCGGCTTCTTCGCGCGGCTGTCTTTTATAGTAAGAGACGACTTCGTCTCCCTTGATTACGACAAATTCCGTTGCGTTCTTGTTGACCCAAAAACGGTCGGAGCTTCCGTCAAATTTTTGCGGAAGGCGGCCGATGATTTTTCCAACTTGGATAAAGTCGCTGTAAAGGCCGAGCGTATAGAGTTCCTTTATGTCGATTTGAAAAATCAAATCTTTTGAAAGGTATGTGATAAAGCCCGTGTCGCTCCAAACAACGTTCTGAATGGTTCCGCCGCCAAGCTTTCTAAATTCTTCTTGAATCAAAAGATTCTTAAAAAGCATTTCGGGATTGCAAAAATAAATCATCCCGTTTTTTTCATAAAGAAAATTCTTTCCGTCGGGCGACCATTTTACAGGAACGCTTGTGTAGCTAAAAGGAGCGTCTTCGTTTAAAATGATTTTCTTTGAAGTCGTTGTGTCAACGACAACAAGGCGGCCCTTAAACACGTCTTTTCTTTCAATCGCGCAATACCATTTTCCGGTCGCGCTGATTTCGGCCGGCAAAGGAGCGGAAGCGTCTTCTGGAATCGAAGAAACTTGGCTAAGCCACTGCAATTTTTTTTGCGAAAAGTCATAATAAGCGCGGCCGTAACGGTTCCTTACCAAAAGCCTGTTCGCTCCTTGGTAAACCGAAAGGCGCTCGGGAAAGCAAGTCACCGCTTGCGGAAAGGCTTCGGCCTTGCCGTTTACGATTTTGCTTTTAAATACGGTTGTATATTCTGTCGAACCGGAAATTTTATGAGTCAAACCAAACAAAAGCTCGTTATCTTCGCTCAAGTTGGGAGAAGAAAAAGTTATCTCCGCCGCGGCCGAGAAACAAAACGCAAGAGCCGCCAAAAGAGCCAACAATAAATTTCTAATTCGACAAAAAGATTTCATTTATGCATCTCCGCGCTCAAAGCAAGAGCGTTTAAATCTGTTTCCAAAACGTTAAGCTTTTCTTCCATCTTTTCAAGGCGCTGGAAATATTTTTCAAACTGCTTTTCTTCAATGCATTCAAAGGCGGAGTCAATCGCCTCTTCGCAGTCTTCGTCAGTCACTCGGCTTCTTCCGCACCAAGGGCAAAAAACATAATCCTTTTCGATTGTTCGGCCGCATCCGCCGCAAACACACACAGCGGTCATTTTTGGAAATTCCATTTATTAACTCCTATCTAATTAGCGTAAGCGGGTCAACGACCTTGCCGTTTTTGTAAACAGTCCAATGCAAGTGCGGGCCTGTTGAATATCCTGTCGATCCGACAAGGCCGATTTTTTGTCCTTGCTGAACGTAGTCGCCGGTGGAACTGATTTTCTTTGACATATGGCCGTACAAAGTTTGGTAGCCGTTTCCATGGTCAATGATGATGTAGTTTCCGTAAATGCGCGAAAAGCTTGCCTGCAAAACTTTTCCGCCAAGCGCCGCGAAAATCGGAGTGCCTGTCGGGCAAGCCATGTCCAAGCCGGGATGGTACTGCTTGACTCCGGTAAAGGGGTCGCCGCGCCAGCCGCACTTTGAAGTAAGGCGCCACTTTATCTTTAGGGGAACGGCCCAAGTTTCGCCCATCGCGCGGCGCAAAGCGTCTCTGTCCAACTTGGCGCCCGGAATGAACAATTCCTGGCCGACAGTCAATGTCATCGTGTCCAAATCGTTGGCGTCAAGAATGTCTTCAACGGCGGCGCCGTACTTGGCCGAGATTCCCTGGATTGTGTTTCCAGCCTTGACCTTGTACTTTAGTCCGTCGCAAGAAGGAATTATAAGCTTTTGTCCGGAATAAACCTGGCGGACGTTTTCGATTCCGTTCACCGCGATGATTGTCGAAATGTTTTTAAGGCCAAATTTGATTGTGATTCCGCCGATAGTTTCGCCGGCCTTTACCTTGTATGTTTGGTAAGTGACTTTGTCCTGGAAAAGCGGAGCGGAAGAAGCGCCGGCAACGTTTCCGTCGTCGTCAATGGCGGCCCCGGAACTCAAGGCGAATTTTGACATCGCTTCGTTGATGAATTTCATTTCGTCAATCGCTTCATTTTTGAGCGAAAGCGGATTTGAGCGGTTTTGCAAGTATTCGTAGGCCTTGTTGGCTCCCAAAGGAAGCAAGGCAAGCGCGGCGAGCAAAGGAAGGGTCCACAAGTACGACCCGATTTTTTTAAGCGTTAACAGAGGATAAAAGGGCTTAAACTTTATTTTGGGAAGAGCGATTCTAGGAAGGCCAAGCCCTCGGCTTAATCCTCCCCGCCTGACAGCGGCCGAACCGCCCACATAACTTATTATTTCCATACTTCAATTATCGGAATATAGAAGAAAAGATTAACTAAAATGAAAGATCAGGCGGACTAGAATTTCTTTTACCTTTATAGTAAACTCTGCTTATTCGTTTTAACAGGAGAAACTATGACATACGGTTTTTTTGACGACGAGCAAAAAGAATATGTAATCACCAGGCCTGACACGCCTACATCTTGGAGCAACTACCTTGGCTCCACCGAATACGGAGCGGTAATCACCAACAACGCCGGCGGCTACGGCTTTTACAAGTCAGGAGCCCAGGGCCGCTTTATGCGCCTCCGCTTTAACTCGGTTCCGATGGACGCCCCCGGACGATATTTTTACCTCCGCGACCAGGAAAGCGGCGACTATTGGTCGGCCAGCTGGCAGCCCTGCGGAAAACCCTTGGACCAGTACAAAAGCGAATGCCGCCACGGAACGGCCTATACAAAAATCACGTCTGAGTACTCGGAAATCAAGTCCGAGGCCCTTTATTACGTTCCCCTTGGACAGACTTTTGAATACTGGCGCCTCAAGCTTACAAACAACTCCTCAAAGGCCAGAAAAATCTCGGCCTTTACCTACTGCGAGCCTTCAAACCAGTGGAACACGACGCAAGACCAAGTGAACTTGCAGTACTCCCTCTTTATTTGCAAGGGAGAGCAAAAAGACAACCTTTTGCGCTTTGCCATCCACGACAACTTGTTCAAGCAGTTCCCCGACGACGAATTCGGAGGCCAGGCCCAGCTTTGCTGGATGTCGCTTGCCCAGGGAAAAGTCTCGGGCTTTGACACAAGCCGCGAAGCCTTCTTGGGAACTTACGGAAGCTACAAGGAGCCGGCTGCGGTAATCGCCGGAAAATGCTTTGGCTCAAAGGCTTACGGCGACAACTTCTGCGCCTCGTTCCAGAGCGACGTTGAATTGGCTCCCGGAGAGACAAAGGAAATTTTGGTTCTCTTTGGAATCGGAGACGCTTGGACGACCGGAAAGAAAATCACCGCCGAGTTTGGAAGCGTAAAGCGCGCCGACGAAGAGTTGGACAAGCTTAAAAAGAATTGGCACGCCAAGTTGGGAAGCTTTAAGGCCATGACTCCCGACGAGGACATTAACCACACAGTAAACGTTTGGGGCCTTTACAACTGCCTTATAACGTTCGCCTGGAGCCGCGCCGCCAGCTTGGTTTACAACGGAGAGCGCGACGGTTTGGGCTACCGCGACAGCGTCCAGGACATTTTGGGCGTCGCCGCGGCTATCACAGACGAGGCGGAAGCGCGCCTTGTCCGAATGATTAGCGGCCAGTGCAAAAACGGCGGCGCGGTTCCCGTCATTTCCAAAGACTTTAACGCCGGCCACGAAAAGGCTCCCGCCCCGGAAGAATTCCGCAGCGACGACTGCCAGTGGTTCTTCAACTCGATTCCCTGCTACGTTGCCGAAAGCGGAGACTTTGGCTTTTACAACAAGGTCGTTCCTTACGCCGACGGCGGCGAGGCGACGGTATTCGAGCACTTAAAGCAGGCTCTCTTGTTCAACCTTGAGCGAATGGGAGCCGACGGCCTTCCCTGCGGCTTGCTCGCCGACTGGAACGACTGCCTTAAGCTGGGCTACAAGGGCGAATCCTTGTTTGTCGCCTTCCAATTGCGCCTTGGCCTTACCACTTACGCCGACATCGCCCGCCGCCTTGGAAAGAACGCCGAAAGCGACTGGGCCCTCAAAGAGCGCGAAACTTTGGACAAGAACATTCAGAAAAAATGCTGGGACGGAAAATGGTTCATCTGGGCCGTCGCCGAAGACGGAACGGTTTACGGCACCCACACTATGGACGAAGGCCAGGTTTACTTTAACACCCAGGTTTGGGCGGTAATGAGCCAAGCGGCCACAGCCGACCAGGCCCGCGAATGCATGAAGACAGTAAAGGAAAAGCTTGCCACTCCTTACGGCCTTATGCTTTGCGCTCCGCCATTTGTAAAGGCGTCCCGCACAATCATGAGCTCGGTAGTTTACAACGCGGGAATCAAAGAAAACGCCGGAATCTTCAACCACACGCAAGGCTGGGGCGTAATCGCCGAAACCTTGATGGGCAACGGCGACCAGGCCTTTGAATACAGCAAGGCCTCGATTCCGCCGGCCTACAACAACAAGGCCGAGATCCGCCAAAGCGAGCCCTACGTCGTTGGCCAAACAACCTACTCGACATTCTCGCCCCGCGCCGGAAACACTCGCGTTTCTTGGCTGAGCGGAGCCGCCACTTGGAACTATTACTCGATCACCCAATACATTTTGGGAATCAGGCCCCAGTACGACAGCCTCTTGATCGACCCCTGCGTTCCGTCAAAGTGGGACGGCTTTAAGGTTGAGCGCCGCTGGCGCGGAATGAACCTTGAAATCGAGGTAAAGAACCCAAGCCACGTTTGCAAGGGAATTGAATACATCGAAGTGAACGGAAAGCGCTACGACAGCGCCACGGTTCCTGTCGCCGACTTAAAGGACGGAGACAAAATCGTAGCCGTAATGGGAAAAGACGCCAAAGCCTTCGAATGGCAGCGCCTCTAGTCTAAAGGCCTTGCAAGCCTAAAACAGTCCCTTGGGGAATGGCTAAACCGCCCAAAACGGGCGGTTTTTTTTGCCCAAAAACGCCCGCTAGGCGCAACAAATTCCCCCTTAAGTTGTCTAATAGTTAGAGGAAAATAAAATGGGAAAGAAAAATCTTTTTAAGACTATATACTCACTGCCTGAGATTTTTGCCAAGAATTTTCAAAAGTTCGCCAAAAAGCCCGCCATGATTTTGGGCGGCGACAAAAAAATCTCTTACGACGACATGCGCTGGGACATTTTTAAGACCTCAAACGTTTTGCGCGTCGGCGGAAAAACGCCCAAAAGCGTGGCGATTTTTATCGACGACTCTCCGCAGGCGATCGAAAGCTTTTACAGCGTCCTTGCGATTGGTTCCAAAGCCGCGCTTTTGCGCTACGATATGAGCAAGGCCGAAGTCGCTTCCGCCCTTGAAAACGAAAAGCCCGAAGCGGTATTCATCCGCGCGGCCAAAATGGATTTGCTCCCCGAAACTTTGAACGCCGTCGTTTATGAGATCGCCAACAACAGCGTCCTTAAAAAGCATGACAAAGAGGAAATCCAAAAGCGCGCCCAAGAGGCCGCCGACAATTCCAACGGAAAAGTATTGGCCGTCGCCTATTCAAGCGGCAACAAGCGCTCTGAATTTACAAGAGACGACTTGGCCAAAATGATTGGAAAAAAAGAAAAGAAGAGCTACGGCTCGCTTGTTGAATATGTGGCCAACCTCTTTAACGCCTTTATCAAGGGCCGCGCGGTTCAAGCCAATTTGTAGGAACAGTCAAGGCACGCTTCGCTTAAAGCCTTGACTCGTTCCTTTTGCGGCGCGAATAAAATTATCGCGCCGCAATAACTCTGCGGCGTTTTTTTTCACTCATTGTTCAAAATTCGCAAGGCCTTTGCCATCAAGCCTTCGCCCTTTTTTTGTTCTTCCGCGGCCGACTCTTGGGCTTGCGAAAGATCAACGTCCGGCTCGGCCTCAACGGCGACTGTTTGTTCAACCTCAACTGACGCCGCGCCGTCCAAAGAATCCTGAACGTAAATCTTAAAGGGCTTTTCCAATTCAAGCGCGTCGGGCTCTGTCACTTTTTGGAAGGGGCTTAACGGCGACATAAGTTCGGCGATTTCGCCAAAGTTTTTTATTTCCTTGCTTAGGCCGCTTTCGTCGCTTGCAAGCGCGGCGTAAACCACGTTGCGGTACATGGCGAATTTTCCAAAGCCAAACAAGAACTCGTCGTTGTCCAAGCCAAGGCCGCCAAAGAAGTAAACGCGCTTAAGCTCGTATTTTTTTGCCAACTCAACGCAGAACGCTTTAAGCGCTGGCGAAACTGTTTTTTGTTCGGTGACTTTTTCAGTCACGACAACCAATGTCGTTATGTCTTCAATCTCGTTGAGTTCGTGCTTGTCAAGCTCTTCTTCGGGCCTGTCGGGATAAAGCGTCTTTTCGTCAACAACCTCAAAGGCTTCTGACACGCTCTGCATGCCATAAACAAAGCGCGGCTCCTGCGGCTCGGTCGCTTGCGGCTCTTCTTCTACCGGCTCGTCGCCCTCGCCGTCGTGGGCGTGGGCTTGCGCGTCGCGTATGCGGGCGGCAAATTCGTCTTCGCTTTCTTCCTGCACTCCGCGGGCAACGGCGTCGTCCAATTCTTCGGGCTTGATGCGGACTTTTTCCATCTCGTCATCTTCGTCCTCGTCTTCGTCGCCGCTTCCAGCGTTCTGTCCAAGAATGTCGGCGAGCAAGTCGTCCGCTGAGGCGGAGTCTTGCTCGGCTGGCTCTGCGTCAGAATCAGCTGCGGAACTTTCATCGTTTATAATCGGCTCTTCAATGTCGTCAAGAATGCTTTCTTCGATTCCGCCGTTTTCATCGTCAAAAATGTCTTCGTCGCTAACGGCGGCGGCCTCCGCGCTTTCTTTTGCGGCGGCTTCTTCCTGGTATTCTTCGGAACTGGTGTCGACAATCTCCGCGACGACTTCTGTCTTAAGGGCGACGAAAATCGGATGCTCTACAAGCGGACAGTCTATGTAAACTTTTTCCAAAGCGTCGCAGCCTTGGAAGGCTTCGCTATGGCTTTGAACAACCGTTTGCGGAATCGTAGCCTGTCGCGCGGTGACTGGGACCTTTATCAAAGTCAAGTTTCCGTCGTCGCGGCGGGCAAAGAGACAGCCGTCGTCGTCAACAAAAAATGCTGGGTTGTCGTCCGCAAAACGAATGTGCGAAAGGCTGGCGCAATTCCTAAAGGCGTCGTCTTCTATAAGCTTGAGGCCGGCCGGCAAAACGACCGTCTCCAAATTATCGCAATAGCCAAAGGCGCCGCTCCTTATGACGGCGACGCTCGGCGGCAAAGTGGCGGATTCAATCGAAACGCATTCAGAAAAAACGTTCCTTGGCAATTCCAAGATTCCGTTCCTAAAAGGAATGTCCTTAAGCGACGCGCAACACTCAAACATGCTTTCTGAAAAAGCCTTGATCGTGTCGCTCATTTCGATTTTTTCTAGCGAAAGGCAGCCGCGGAAGATTCCCGGCTCCACCGATTTAAGTTCTTTTGGCAAGCGGACAAACTGAAGCGCGTCGCAACCGGCAAAGGCTTCGTAGCCAATTTCGGTCACGCTGTCAGGAAGAACAAGCTGATTTATAGGAGCGTCGGCAAGGGCGCGCCTTTCAATCTTTTCCACCCCTTGCGGAACGGTAAGCTCTGCCGGGCAGTTTTGCTCATATACGCTGGAAAGAGTTTTATTGTTGTTTGTCAGAAAAAATACGTCGCTTGCCTGCATGTCTCTCAATTATACAATAGGATTTGGAATTTTTCAACAAAATTAACGCCGGGCGGACACAGCGGCCGTGATTGGGGCGGCTTCTTTGCTAAAAGTCGTAATGCGGACTGAGCCATTGGGCGTCACAGCCGAAATGCTCCATCCCTCTCTCATAATGGACAAAATTTTTCTGTCAGCCTGAGCGTCGCCGATTTTGTAAATAAAAGTGCGAACAGTGTTGTTCATAATTCCCCTTGACATCACGGTTTTTAAAATGCATCGATTTTATTATCGGCTTATTTAGGGGAATAGTTGAGCGTAAATACGAGCGGCCTAGTCAATTTTGACCTTGGCCCACTGGGGAAGCAGGCGCTGGGGGTCGTTTGCCAAAAGGGCTCGGCAAAAAAGTTCGCCGGCTTTGTCGTAAACCAAGCTCATCGTGATCGCCTCGTCGCCCTTAAAGTCGCTCAAAACGTAGTCGGCTATGTTTACGCCGGCCGGCTTGGAAATGCCAAAGCGCAGGCGCCAAAAGTCGGCGGTGCCCAAATTTTCTTTTGTGGAACGTAGGCCGTTGTGGCCGGCAAGTCCGCCCGACCACTTTAAGCTAAAGGTTCCGATCGGAAGCTCAAGCTCGTCGTGGCAAACCAAAATTTCGGAAGGCTCGATCTTAAAAAAGTTGGCCAAGGCCAAAATCGATTCGCCGGACAGGTTCATAAAAGTGCCGGGCTTTAAAAAGTAAATTTTGTCGGGCGGATTTTTGGGCGTGACAAGCGTACCCTCTTTGTTCAAAAGCTGGGGGAAGTTCCGCTCAACCTTTTGCGCAAAATCGTCAAAAGAAAGGACCGCGTATTCGCCCTTAAATTTTTGCTGCCAATTGAGTTCCCCATAAAAAGGCAAGGCGCTGGCGAATTGCCACGCCGTGTTGTGCCTGTTCTTTGCGTAGTTGGAACCGATGTTCCCCAAAAATGCCGCCAATCGAATCATAGGAACAGTATAGCGACAAAGCGATTTGTCCGCAAGGCATGGGATTATCTAATCGCTATGTTGCGGATTGATATGCCGTCTTTTATGTCTTTTGTAAAACTGAATACCAATGCATCAACTTTTTTCCAGCTGAAAAGCCCCTTGTCGTTGACCCATTCTTCTTTTGAAGTCAGCCATGCGCCTGTAGGGCTTAAATCTTTTAGAGGCACGCTTACTTTATGCCATTTGCCGTCCGGCGGAAAATCTTTGGTCATAAAAGATTTTCCGCACCGCCATTCATAGCCGTTTTCATCTGATTCTGAAACAAGCATATCTCTGAAATATGTTTCAAATTCAAGGCCTTTTTGATTTGTTCTGACCTCAAATTCAAGAACAGCATTTTTGTTTACCAAGTCCGCAAAATCAACAGCTTCATCGAAACCGAATATCAGCACATTGTATTGATTAAGTTTCTCAATCCAAATGTATTTTTCACCGCCTTTTGAATCTATCTTATCAACTCTTGGCGTATCCCATGGAGATGTAAGACCTTCAAAAACAATGCCCTTTGCAAGCGAATCTGTGTAAATATCATAAGAACCTTTCTGTTTTGAAAGTGCGAACCATTTTTGCTTAAGCTTTGCGTCTTTTTTGACATGATTCAGTTCCATTGCAGCAAGAATATCTTCATTAAGGTCTTGCGGGAATTGCGGCAAATCCTTCATTGGATTTCCAGTATCAGAAGCATAATTGAAAATTCCAAATTTACCTGTATAATCCCAGCTTACTCTTATTATATTGCGCTCTTTCATCCATTTGGATTTCATCGCGTACCAGTTCGCGCGTTCCTGCTCGTCCGCGTAAGTCATCATAACGCCATATTCATTACACATAAGGGCGGAATTGCGCTTATTAGCAAACTCCACAGCCTTATCAAGCGGCGCTACAAGACTTTTTTCAGAGGCGTCTTTTTCATAATTTTTATAGTACGATTTTGCTTCATCAGTTGCGTTTTGCGGCACAGGCGGCATTTTTTCTTTTACATACGGAAACGGAACATGCTTAAAATAGCTCATCGGATTCCACCAATCCGCACCCTGATGGGTGAACAAAAACGGTGTGTAATCGTGAAAGTTATAGATGATGTTATCGTCTTTGTAGTCAGGCAGTTTCAGCATCTCGTCAAGACCATTTGAATGTTCGCCGCCAACTATTACAGTATGCTTTTTGTCGATGTTCCGGATTTCTTTAAGGACATTTCCCTGTACCTTGCCCCATTTCCGTATATCAGCTTCAAGATTTCCGCTGGAAAGATGCGGTTCGTTCATAATCTCATACAAGACATAATCGCTTTTATCTTTATATCGTTCCGCAATCTGCTTCCAGATTTTTACAAGCATTTTTTCAACATCGGGCTTTGTTGGATGGCCGTCTGAACAGTTATTGTGAAAATCAATAATCATGTACATCTGTAATTCTTCGCACCATTC
>JAEEGF010690510.1_pt1 | contig 47961 bp, 48 predicted proteins | sample 9134171 | NCBI WGS metagenome assembly JAEEGF01 (sample SAMN16246542, study PRJNA631951) | gut metagenome | biome: gut microbiome; feature: rumen; material: AP-attached | host: Bos | place: Iran: Karaj | collected 2018-10
CTGGCGGGCATAGGAAAGTCTGACATATCATGACCTCCTTGGATATTCGCGGTTTTCTGTTTTATTCCAGCAGGAAGCAGGCGGTGTAGCAGATGGTGTCCTTCCCGTGGTTGTATTTCAAGCCGTTGGCGGTGCATACCTCGTTCACCACCAGGCCGCAGCCCTCCATGGAGGCGCAGAGCTTGTCCGGAAAACGGCAGGGGGCGTCGGGATAGGTGCACTTCTGACACCGGCTGCAGCCGCCGGTACCCATGGCCATCAGGCCGGGATACTCCTTCTTCAGCTCGTACCACAGGGCGTCGAAGTTCTTTTTGTGGTTCGCGGAGGTCTCCATCATGGTCTCCACGTCGAAGCTGTCCTCCATCTGGCCTACGGTCTGGACCAGGATCCCGCAGCGGTACTTTTCCACCCGCTCCCGCATCTCCTCCAGCGTGCCGCAGGCGGGGGGACAGGCCCAGGTCCGGTTCCACTGGCCGCAGGTGTTGGCCTCGCACATATCCCGGACTTCCGGCTTGAATTCCAGGGTCTTCATATCCAGCTCGCCCCAGGCGGTGAAACCGAAATCCTCCGCCAGCTTGCCCAGTTTTTCCATATCCGGCATCATGGTCACATCCTTTCCCCTGGATTCTATCAAGGAAATCGGCGGATTGCAAGACGGCGCCCCGGTCAGGTCGGGGAAAGGCCGTAAGCCCTTGTCCTGCCCTTGGTTATATGGTAAAATTATATATTACAAAATACGATCAAAGAAAGGATGAGCAGATTGGCCTGGTTTCAAGTGAGCTTCTTTTCCTCCGCCCTGCTGCATTCGGTGCCCGTGAACGTGCTGCTGCCGGATCGCATGGGCCGGAAGGAAGGGGAAAAATGCCGTACCCTGTACCTGCTGAACGGTTTCCGGGGGGATCATACGGACTGGCTGCTGAACACGGATGTGAACGGCTGGAGCAGACTGTACGACTGCGCCATCGTCATGCCCTCCGGGGAGAACAGCGCCTATATGGATCACGCCGTCAGCGGTACGAAATACGGGGAGTACATCGGCAAAGAGCTGGTGGACTTCACCCGGAAGAGCTTCCCCCTGTCGGACAGGCGGGAGGATACCGCCGTGGCCGGGCTGAGCATGGGTGGCTATGGCGCCCTGGTCACCGCCCTTCGGTACCCGGAGACCTTCGGGTACAGTCTGCCCCTCAGCGGAGGCTTCATGGGACCGGACACCATCCGGGACAAGGCCTCCGAAGCCCGGTTCCGGGGCATGTACGGGGATCCGGCGGACTGGGATACCAGCATCGGCAACCCGGAGTATCTGGCGAAAAAGCTGCTGGAGGAAGGAAAGCCCCTGCCCCGGCTGCACATCAGCTGCGGCTACAATGACCAGCTGGCAGCCTCCAACCGGAAGTACCACGAATTTCTGGATTCCATCGGCTTCCCCCATACCTATGAGGAGGGGCCGGGGAGCCATGAATGGGCCTTCTGGCGCTGGGGCCTCCCCAGGGCTCTGGACCTCTGCGGCTGGAAGCAGGAGCACAAGTGGGTGAATCCCATGTGGGTGGAGCTGCGGGACGAACAGTACCTGGCTCCGGAATGGAGGGATAAATAATGGCGCTGATCCAAGCGAGCTTCATGAGCGAGTGCCTCACCCGGCAGGTGGCCTTCAACGTCATCCTGCCCACGGACCGCTTCGGTCCCACCATGCCCAAGGAGGAGCCCATCAAGGCCCTGTATCTTCTCCACGGGGTCACGGGGAGCAGCAGCTTCTGGCTCACCGCCTCCGCCCTGGGCAGCCTTTCCGCCATGCACAACCTGGCCATCATCATGCCCGACGGGGAGAACCATTTCTACACGGACGACGAGGACTGGTTCGGCTTCAAATGGGGCGAGTATGTGGGGAAGGAGCTGGTGGAGTACACCCGCAATATCTTCCCCCTGTCCCGCCGGCGGGAGGACACCCTCATCGGCGGGGTCTCCATGGGCGGCTACGGGGCCATCCTCAACGGCCTCCGGTATCCCGAGACCTTCGGCCACATCGTGGGCATCAGCAACGCGCTGGTGACCCGGGATGTTCAGCGCCGGGCGGATACGGGCTCCGACGGCTTCAGCCGGGGTTATTTCGAGAGCATCTTCGGCGACCTGGACAAGGTCTCCGGAAGCATCCACGATCCCTGGGCGGCGGCGGAGCAGCTGAGAAACAGCGGCAGGCCTCTGCCCACTATCTACCAGGCCGTGGGCACGGAGGACTTCCTCTACCCCGTGAACCAGGATTTCCGGGCCCTGATGGAAAAGCTGGCCTGGCCGGATTACACCTATGAAGAGGGACCCGGTGGCCATGTGCCGGACTTCACCCAGCCCCATCTCATGCGAGGCGTGGCCCTGGCCTGTTCGTCGTCGTAAATCTCGCGGGCATCGCTTCGGCGGATTTCGCAAGTACCGCCGAAGCTCGCATGCTCTCGATCGCTCCTCCTCTTCCCATCGAAGCGGCCGCTTCGGTCGGATCAGAGAAGGTCGGTGTGCGGAACACCGCGTTTGAACTTCCGTGAATCTGAGAAGAAAGGAAAACCCGACATTGATGGATCTGATCATTCCCGCCGATTTCTCCTCCCTGATCCCCGCAGGGGAGCAGGGGGAGCTGCGGGCCCAGCTGAACCGGGACCGGCGGGTGATGCTCCTGTCCGGCAGCCCGGTGGCGAACCAGCGCAGCGAAGTGAGCGGCGTCTCCGCCCGGGTCTGCCGGGCAGGCTCCTACGGCTTCGCCTCCGCCCCGGAGGTGAGCGGGGAGGCCCTGCGGGCCGTGCTGAAGAGCGCGGAGAACAACGCCGCCGTACTGGACCGGCACCTGAACAAGGGCAAGGCTGCCCGGAAGCCCGTCCCCCGCACCCTCGTCTCCCCCGCCGTTCAATGGGTGGACGCGGAGCAGAAGGCCTATCTGGACTATCTGCGGGAGCTGGACGGCTGGATCGCCGGTCTGCCGAATCTGGTGAGCCGCCGCCTGGTGGTCTTCTGCGACAGCACGGAGAAGCACCTCCTCACCGGGGACGGGGCGGAGGCCCATACCGCCATCCCCCGCTGCTACGTGTACGTGAACCTCACCGCCGAAACGAAGGAAGGGGCCCCCGTGGAGCTCTTCAAGGCCTTCGGCGGCTTCGGCGGCTTTGACGACTGGTTCGGGGATCCCGCGGCCCTGCGCCCGGAGGTGGAGATGCTCCACGCCCAGCTAATGGACAAGCGGGAGGGGGTCTACGCCAGGGCGGGCAAATTCACCTGCATCCTGGGGGGCGAGCTCAGCGGCATGCTGGCCCACGAGGCGGTGGGCCACACCGTGGAGGCGGACCTGGTGATCGGCGGCAGCGTCGGCGGTCCCAACCTGAACAAGGTCGTCGCCTCCCCCCTGGTGAGCATGACGGACTTCGCCAGCGAGGCCTTCGGGAAACCCGCTCCCCTTCCCGTGTACTGCGACGACGAGGGGGTGGAGGCAACGGACGTGCCCCTCATCAAGGACGGCGTCCTGGTGGGCTTCATGCATGACCGGGAATCCGCCGCACGCTTCGGCCAGGAAGCCCGGGGCAACGCCCGGGCCTACTCCTTCTCCGACGAGCCCCTTATCCGCATGCGGAACACGGCGGTGCATCCCGGGAAGGACCGGCTGGAGGACATCATCGCCTCGGTGGAGGACGGCTACTACCTCATCAACACCAATAACGGCCAGGCGGACACCACAGGGGAATTCATGTTCGGCGTCACCCTGGGCTACGAGATCAAAAAGGGAAAGCTGGGCAAAGCCATCCTGGATACCACCATCTCCGGCGTAGCCTTCGATATGCTGAAGACCGTGGACATGGTCTCCGACGAGGTGATCTGGTCCAGCTCCGGCTTCTGCGGCAAGAAGCAGCCCATGGCGGTGGGTCTGGGCGGTCCCGCCCTGCGCTGCCAGCTGACGATCGGAGGTCGATGAACATGGATAAACTGTTTCAGGCGGCTCAGGCCGCTCTTGACGCCCTCCTTGCCCTGGGGGCGGAAAAGGCCAGCGTACGGGCCGCCTCCGGGGAAACCGTGGAGCTGAACGCCCTGGGAGGGGAGTTCACCCTCATGCGCACCCTGCTGGATCAGTCCCTTTCCCTTACCGCCATCAAGGGGGGCAGGCGGGGCACCGCCAAGCTGAACCGTCTGGACGGGGACGCCATCCGCCAGGGGGCGGAGGACTGTCTGGCGGTGGCGGAGTCCGGGGATGCGGATCCCGCCTGGGATCTGGCTCCCGCTCCCGAGACCGGGGACTTCGTCTCCGGCGCCTTGACGGCTGATCCGGACCGGCTCTTCGACCGCTCGAAGGAGCTGCTGGAGGACATTGGACGGAAGTTCCCCCACGTGATCGTGGAGGAGATGATCACGGAGCACAAGACCGAAACGGAAGTCTATCTGAACTCCGTGGGCTCCCGCTTCACCAACCGGGTGGGGCGCTATGGGGTGGATCTGATGTTCTCCGGCCACCAGGGGGATACGGCCACCAGCTTCTTTGGTTCCTCCGTCTCCGTTCCGGATCTGGAAAAGCCCTTCCTGGAGCTGGGGACCCTGGCAAACGACCTGGAGGCTGCGGAGCGCAGCCTCGTTTCCGAGACCACACAGGGCTCCCGTATGGGAGACATCCTGGTACACCCGGACCTGCTGGCGGAATTCCTGGAGGTGGCGGGAGAGCTGTTCTGCGGGGACAGCGCCCTGATCGACGGGACCAGCCTCTGGAAGGACAAGCTGGGGCAACCGGTCGCGGATCCGGCCCTGACGGTATACGTCAAGCCCCTGGACGAACGCATCTGCGGCGGGGAGCGGTACACCGGGGAAGGCTTCGCCGCACAGGATTATACCTGGCTGGAGGGCGGCGTATTGAAGAGCTTCATGCTCAGCCTCTACGGCGCCAACCGCACCGGCCTGCCCCGGGCGCTGAATACGGACGGCGCCCTGGTGATGGCTCCGGGTACGAAAACGAAGGAGGCGCTCATCGCGGGCATTGCGGACGGGCTCCTGGTGGGCCGCTTCTCCGGAGGCGAGCCCAGCCCCAACGGCGACTTCTCCGGCGTGGCCAAGAACAGCTTCCTGATCCAGGACGGCAAGCTGGGCTGCGCCGTGAACGAGACCATGATCTCCGGCAACCTGGCGGACATGCTGAAAAACATCGGCGGCATCTCCGCGGAGCTGGTCTGCTCCGGCAGCTATGCGCTGCCCTGGGTGGTGTTCCGGAACGTGGTCATATCCGGGAGCTGAGCCATGGCCAGAGATATGACCACAGGCCGGGAGGGAAAACATATCCTGGCCTTCGCCCTGCCCATCATGGGCGGGCTTGTGCTGCAGCAGCTCTACAACACCGTGGACAGCGTGGTGGTGGGCCAGAAGCTGGGGGATATCGCCCTGGGGGCGGTGGGCACCTGCTCCGCTCTCACCATGTTCGCCGTGTCCTTCGCCGTGGGCCTCACCAATGGCTCCAGCGTCATCTTCGCCCAGCTCTTCGGGGCAAAGCAGATGGATAAGTTCCGGCGGAACCTGTCCACCGCCTTCGTTCTTCTGGCGGCCCTGGGCCTTCTGATCTCCATCCTGGGCTTCTGCTTTGCCCGGCCTCTGCTGAAGGCTCTGGCGGCTCCGGACGCCATTCTGGATATGGCCTCCGGCTATTTCCGCATCTACTGTCTGGGCCTGGTGTTCCAGTTCGTGTACAACGTGGCCGCAGGGGCCCTGCGCAGCGTGGGGGACAGCAAGGCCACCCTCTACTTCCTCTGCATCTCCAGCGTGGTGAACATCGTGCTGGACCTGGTGTTCGTCATCGTTTTCCACTGGGGGGTGGAGGGCACCGCCATCGCCACCGTCATCGCCCAGGGGGTGAGCGCCCTGGTGAGCCTCTTCTATATGCACCGGAAGTATGAATTTTTCCGCTACGCCAGGGGGGAATTTGCCTTTGATCCCTCCTGCTGCGGGCAGATCCTGAAGCTGGGCGTCCCCACCATGGTGCAGATGTGCATCGTCTCCGGGGGCAACGTCCTGATCCAGCGGGTGGTGAACGACCTGGGCACCGTGGCTCTGGCGGCCAACACCGCCGCCGCCCGCATCGAAAACTATATGTTCATCCCGGTGCAGAGCATGAACAACGGCCTGGCCACCTTCACGGGGCAGAACGTGGGGGCCGGGAAGTATGACCGGGTGCTGGGGGGCAGGCGGCAGGCCCGCTACATCATCGTCCCCACAGCGCTCCTCATCTCCCTCCTCCTCTGGGTCTTTGCCAAACCCCTCATCGGCCTCTTCGGGGTGACGGGAGAAGCCCTGACCCTGGGCATCCAGCATCTGCGCTTCATCGCCCCCTTCTTCGTCATCTTCGCCCTGTACATGTCCACCGCGGGCGTGCTCACGGGCTCCGGGGACGTGCTGGCCGCCGCCTGCGTGACCCTCTCGGTGCTGGGCGTGCGGGTGGCCGCCACCTATATCTTCAACTACGGCTTCCACCTGGGCTTCCCCTCCCTGTACTACGCCAATCCCATTGGCTGGGCCTTCGGCTTCATCGTGGTGTGGCTGCGCTTCCGCACGGGCATCTGGAAGACCAAGGCGGTGGTGAAGCGGGGTAAGCCCGCATGACTCCCCGGGAGCTGACAGCCTACCGGCTGGACCGCATCACGGCGGTCATGGAGCAGCTGGTCACCGAGACTCGCCTCCCGGCGGTGCTGGACCTGCTGACGGTCCTGACCCGGGAGCTGGTGAAGTGCGACCGGGTGAGCTTCTGGTTCTGGGACAAGCCCGCCGGGAAGCTCTGGACCCTGGCGGCCTCCTCCTCCGGCCGGCTCACCCTGCCGGATACTTACGGGCTGGTGGCGGAGACCGTCCGCTCCGGTCAGGTGCAGCGCATCGACGACGTTTACGCCGACCGGCGCTTCAATCCGGCGGTGGACCGGCAGACCGGCTACCGCACCCGCTCCCTGCTGACCGTGCCCCTGCTGAACAGCCGCAGCGAGGTGATCGGCGCATACCAGTGCATCAACCGGCTGACGGAGGACGGGAAGCCCGCCCTGTTCACGGAGGAGGACGTCCGGCTCCTCAGCGTGGTCTCCGCCTTTGCGGGCAAGAGCCTGGAGAGCTACGGCCTCCTGGCGGAACGGGAGGCCATGGAGGCGGAGCTGGACGTGGCGGGAGAGATCCAGCGGGATATCCTGCCGGAGCTGGCTCCCCTGGAACGGGGCCGGCCCTTCACCCTGGACGCCCTGGTCCGCCCTGCCCGCACCATGGGCGGGGACTTCTTCGACGCCTACCTTCTCCCGGACGGACGTCTGGCCTTCACCGTGGCGGACGTTTCCGACAAGGGGATCAGCGCCGCCCTGTTCATGATGAACGCCAAGGCGGTGCTGAAGGAGCGGGCCCTGAATCTGGGGGGCAGCCCCGGAGAGATCCTGACCTATGCCGGGAACCGGCTCCGGGAGGAGAACGCCATGGGGCTGTTCGTCACCGTATGGATGGGCTGCCTGGACCCGGAGACGGGAACGCTGGAATACGCCAGCGCGGGGCATGAGGACCCCATCCTGCTCCGGAAGGGCAGGACCCGTCTGCTGGAGCCGGCGGAACGGAAGCTGCCCCTGGGACTGATGGCGGAGATCCGTTACCCCACCAGCCGGGTCTCTCTCCGTCCCGGGGATACCCTGCTCCAGTATACGGACGGGGCGCCGGACGCCGCCTCTCCCCTGGACGAGGCCTTCGGCCTGGACCGGCTCCGGCGGACCTTCCGGAAGCTGGCCGCCCGCCGGGTGGAGGATCTGCCCCTGCGGCTCATGACGGAGCTGCTGACCTTTTCCGGGAACCGGCCGCAATACGACGATATCTGCCTCATGGTCCTGCACATGCGGGATGGAAAGGAGTTGGGATAAATGGAGAAAAAACGGATCATCCGGGTCACGGGCACGGGGCTCCTGCGCCTGAAGCCGGACCTGTGCTGCGTGAATCTGAACCTCAGCGGCGTGGAGAAGGACTACGCCGCCGCCCTGGAGCGGGCCGCGAAGGATTCCGCCGCCCTGGGGGCGGCCATCGCCTCCCTGGGCTTTGCCCGGGAGGACCTGAAGACCCTGGACTTTGCCGTGGACGCGGAGTATGAATCCGTGCAGGACGACAAGGGCCGCTGGCGGCAGGAATTCAAGGGCTACCGCTTCCGCCAGAGCCTGAAGCTGGAGTTCCCGGTGGACAACGTCCTTCTGGGCCGGACCCTGGCCGCCCTGGCCGCCGCGCCGGTGGACCCGGAGTTCCATCTGAGCTACGGACTGCGGGACCGGGAGGCCGCCAAGGCCGACCTCATCGAGGCCGCGGTGGCGGACGCTCTGCGGAAGGCGGAAAAGCTGGCCGCCGCCGCGGGGGTGAAGCTGGGGGCTCTCCTGCGCATGGATTACGCCATGGCGGAGCCCATGCTGGAGACCCGTCCCATGGCCAAGGCCATGCTCCGCGGCACCAACGACGCGGCGGTGGAGAGCTTCGCCATGGACATCAGCCCGGAGGATATCCGGGCTGAGGATACGGTCACCATCACCTGGGAGATGAATTGACAAGGGAAGATACGGTTCCCTTTCCGCGGCAATCTTTTTCCGGGCTCATGCTTCGCCGCACGCCCCTCGTCAGGCGCTTCGCGCCAGCTGTCTCGCTGCGGCTCGGTCAGGCGCGGCTCTGACGTGCCACAGGCACGTCATTTACTCACGCCCCTGCTTCACAGCCCCCAGGGGAAGCCGGGATCCCGGCCGCTGCACCGAACCTTTTCATTGCCGGTTCTCTCCTTCGTCCCCGCCGCGCGGTCTGGCTTCCCTGGGGGGAAGCTGTCAGCCGCCGTCTCACGCAAGGCGGATGACTGATGAGGGGCAGATCACGGCCAGACTTACATAAAGTCTGACATCCTGCGGATGCTGCGGACGCCATTCATATCCCGCCCGGGACAAATTCATTCCCCGAGTCTCTGTCCTAGATAAAAGGTGACAGCAATTAATGTGAATGAATATACATGTTTAATATTTCTTTTGCTGATAATGAAGAAACAGAAAGAAAGCAAAACAAATCGGGATTTGTTGGAGGGACGTATGGAGTTTTCAATGATTGGTTTTCTTCTGAACTAAACTACTTTAGCAGTAGCAGCAGTTGCCTTGTTTGCTGATGTAGTATTTCTCTTTGTCGCCAGGAAAAAGATTACGCCGACCATGAAGGCTTTGCTTACCGTGCTGTTGATTGTTCTCGTTATCTATTTTGTGTTTGTTTTATGGGTTATCTTTGCTTCAGGGAATACGCATCCAATTGCAGACCCATACCGCTGCAATAACAAATTCCCGTTTGTCCAAATCTCTGAAACCCATTGATTTTCCATGCATTTCCCGCTGGTCTGCTGCCATAAAAAGCTCCGTTTTCCCTTGTTTTTGCCCTTGTGGGGCAAAACAAGAGGAAATTACTTTCTGATAGCCTGTTGCGCATAAAGCCTCGCCGCCTGAGAGCGAAATACGCCCCTTGCACAAACCTGACAGTTTATGCAAGGGGCATTTCATCTGTGTCCACCGGGATATGGAGGCAGAGGCCAAGCGCCGGAACGATGCACGGCGGCAGTAGACACGGCCTCGCAGCCACGATCATGACAGAGGACGCTAAGACAGAAAAAACACCGCAGGGAGGTCCTGCGGTGCGTACATAGAAACGTCCTGCAAGCCGCAAAATACAAGCCAATATACTTTTCGTACGAATCTGGAAGGCAAAAATACTTTTCTTGCGTTATTATAAGTGAAAGCTTTCAAAACCACGGAGGTGATGGCACAATGCCGAAAGTCATCAATCTTGATGACAGGCTGATTGAGGCCATGCAGGACGGCGATGAATCCGCGCTCGGTACAGTGATCCAACGTTACACGGCATATGTCGGAGCAATCGTCTGGAATATTGTCGGCGGTAGGTTGAACGAGGACGACACAAAGGAAATTGTATCGGATGTCTTTTATACGCTTTGGAAGAACAGTGCAAAAGTTCGTAAGGGCAAGCTGAAAGCATATTTAAGCAGCATATCCCGCACCCGGGCCCTGGATGCTCTGCGGCGATCAAAGCAAGAAATCTCAATCGAAGAGGATGACATTGAGATCCCGGTATCAGGGCCAGAAGATGAGGTTGTTCACGCTGAATTGTATGCAGCTCTCCGAGAGGCCCTGAATGCTTTGCCGGAACCTGACCGAACAATATTTATCAGACACTATTACTGTTATCAAAAGACAAATGTGATCGCTGAACAGTTGGGGATGAATACCAAAACCGTCCAGACAAAGCTCTGCCGTGGCCGCGAAACCCTGCGCAGAGTACTGACTGAAGGAGGCTATTTCATTGAACAAGAAAATATCTGAGCTCTTTGATTATGGCGATGAAATAGTCGTCAACGATGAGATCGGCATGATGTTCGATCCCGCAGAAATCAAGGAGTTGACTATGAAAAGGATTCACGAAGATCGCCCCGCAGAGGCTGCGCCTCATACGCGTAATCGCATGCGCCGATTGATAGGCATCGCGGTCGCTGCTTGTCTGGTTCTCGCGCTTGCCATGACAGCGTCTGCGCTCATCAACAGATGGAGCGGGTATGCGGACGCCGAAGGATTGACGCAGGCAGAGATCAAAAACATGCTGCAGCAATACTCTTCCTTGGTGTCCTGCCAGCTGATTGAGCCGGATGGTACGGTCCACTATCTCGACAATCAGGGCAACGAATTGATGGTGTTAAATGCCGAGGATGCTGCGAGGTATGACGCTGAGATTCGACAGGCACGGGAGCAAGCTGTCCGAGAAAGCACGGATCTGATCGACATCGACAGTTTTGGAGCCATTCCAAACGGGATTACGGTGGTTCCTGTATCAAAGGACGGAACGTTCCATAACTTCATGCTCGGGAACGGATATATGGTTCTGCTCTGTGCTGAGGAGGAAAAGCCATATCGGCTTCACGAAGGAGATACGGTCACGATCCGGTTGCGGTCAAATGATGAATGCGTCATGTCCTTCGCAGTTTCACAGGACGGCAAGGTAATAGATCATACGGCTATGAAAGCACAGGATCACCATTTTTCTTTTGTCGTGCCTGATGACGGAGAATACTGTTTTCTGCTTATGTATAGCAGCGTAGATGCAAGCAGTTTTACAGACTGCTCCCTTATCATCGAGGAATGAAAACCACTAAATCAAGGCTAATGCGGCTTTCTTATACAAGGGCATGAAACAACAATTGTCTTTTGAGAGAGGCGGCGGGGATCGCTCTCCGCTTATCTAGGACAGAGACTTCCCCGAAACGGAAAATTTTCGTTTCGGGGAAAATTTCTCTTGACATTGACGCGGCGTCAAATTGTACGCTGGGAGCAGAAAGGGGGCAGTTTTCATGAAAAAGAAGAATCGCACCCGGCTCCTTCGGGTGCTGACGCCCATCCTGGGCCTGGCCCTGGTATTTGCCGCCCTGGGGCTGTACCGGGAACACAGCCGTCCCCTCCCGGAGACCCTGGAAGAATACTACCGCCGCCTGTACCCCAACCAGCTGTACGCAGGCCCCGACCTGGACAAGGTGATTTACGATTACCCTCAGCTCCTGGAAACCGCCAAAGCGGTGCTCATCGTCACCCCGGAGGAAGACCTTACCCAGACGGGGACGGGCTTCAGCGAGGACAAGTCCTACGCCGGAACGAACCCACGTCTGAAATACAACTTCTACAGGCCCCGCACCTGGCGCTGGGTGAAGGTGCTGCAGGTCATCAAGGGGACGGAGGAGCCGGGGGACCGGATCGGTTTTAATGAGCGCTGCGTGCTGGTGGGAGGCATCGACCGGCTCCTGGTGAGGGAATGTGAGTCCTGGCCCATGGTGAAGGGCTGCGTCTACCTGGTCTTCCTGGACCGGGACCCTGCGGAGGGGGGTATCTCCGTGCTGGCCATGCCCGTGGGCTATGGAAACGGCTGGTTCGACCTCACCCACCTGGGGCTGAACGACCCCCTGTACCTCCATGTCCTGTATGCCGCCCTCCGGGACCTGGGCCTGGCGGACAGGGACAGCGTCATCACCCACAGCGTCACCACCCCCTGGACGGATCGGCGCTTCCCCCTGTAAGGCCGGTATGCGGAATAGTCGGGGGAAGCTCCGTATATCTCCTTCCGGCTGCAGGAATAAACAGAAACGGGAGTCAAGGGGCAATCCCCTCGACTCCTTTACTATACAGCGAGTATCTTTTTCCCATCCGTTTCTTCCCGCGTTTCTGCGGTCCATTTCTCCCCTACGCCCAGGGCGTCCGCATACACGGCGGCGGTGAGCTGGCCCATTTCGATGTTGGTGACCGCCTGGCCTCCGTTCAGCTTTTCCCGGATCTCCTGCGCATACCGGTATGCCTCCGAGTCGTGGTCCGCCAGCAGGCCGAGGCTGATATAGTCCTCATAGCTGCCGGTGTCGAAGGCCTCCTGCCCCATGCGGTTGAACTGTACTGCGTTATACCCGCTTTTCGCCCCGGACAGGAACAGCCCGGAGAGGAAGCCCCCCAGGGTATCCAGCCCCAGCTCCTTCCCCCGGTCCCCCAGGGCGGAGATCAGGGCTTTGGTATGATCCAGGCCGTTTTCCTCACAGAAAAACCGGGACGGTTCTGATTCCCCATTTGGAAGTTATCAGAACCGCCCCGAAATGTATTTTGCTGTTATGATTGTGGAAACGGAAACCGTCCCAGATTCTCAGGAAGTGTCAGGAAAACCGTCCCCTTGACACCCTACCAACCTCTAACCCCACATCAGCATCATTTCATTTCTCAATGTGCCCTGTTCGTAACGCTCTAATAGGTATCTTTCCGCATGCTTAATATGGCCATCGCACCATTCGTAGCCATGCGGCATCTCAACGCTCTCGCCATTCCCGTCCATATCCACGCAAATGCGTATGGGCTCTTTGCAATCCTCAACATATCCAATACAGACAATATGGTCATTTTCTACTCTTACGTTTTTTAGTCTTACCATAGTACTCTTCTACCTCCTTCTTATAGTTATAAACGCCAGATGTGATAATATGTGCCTCATCCTGAGGCATGCCGTCTTTTACCAATTTGCTCTCCATGAGTTCATGCTGAATTAGCGTTATATCATGGGGCTGAATATTCTTCCCATCAATCAGCCGTTGCCAGGATTCTGCCATTTCATAGCTTGGAGAAAACCGCATAGGTTCTTCTTCTCCCAAATCGTGTTCTTCGCTGAACACATAGGATTTTATTCTTTCGATATCGGCTAGTGAAAAACCGGTGTTGTTTGCAATTCTCTCCGCATCTGTGGTCATTTTCCGAACCGATTCATAGTACTGTTTAGCGTGTTTATCAGCGGCTTTGCTGTATGGATCAAGCGCGCCGCTTGATCCTCTTGATTGAATTGTACTCTCCAGCGGTTCATCGGTCAATATACCCTCAGATACAGCGCCTTTTTCCGGTAGTCCCAGTGCTTCCGTCAGGTCTCTCTGAAACGCATCTTCCTCATCAAGCGTCTCGTCCCAGAGGGAAATATCCGGCTCTTTGAGCTTCCTTTCGGGCTGCGTTTCCCCCACGCCCAGGGCATCCGCATACACGGCGGCGGTGAGCTGTCCCATTTCGATGTTGGTGACCGTCCGGCCTGCGTTCAGCTTTTCCCGGATCTCCTGCGCATACCGGTATGCCTCCGAGTCGTGGTCCGCCAGCAGGCCGAGGCTGATATAGTCCCCATAGCTGCCGGTATCGAAGGCCTCCTGCCCCATGCGGTTGAACTGTACTGCGTTATAGCCGCTTTTCGCTCCGGACAGGAACAGGCCGGAGAGGAACCCGCCCAGGATATCCAGCCCCAGCTCCTTCCCCCGGTCCCCCAGCGCGGAAAGCAGGGCCTTGGTCCGGTCCAGGCCGTTTTCCTCATACACGGCGACCAGCTGTTTGAATTCGCTTTCTGTCGTCCCCGTCGCCAGGTCGTACAGATCGTCTATGATCCAGTTCAGCAGATCGGAGGCCCCCTCTTCCGCAGCCTCCGCTCCGGCGTTCCGCAGGATGAACCGCCGGAAGCCTGCCTTTCCCAGGCTGCGTACGCCGGTCTTGAACAGGGCGTCGAAACCGATGTGCTCCGTCAGCGCCTCAATCAAACCCGCCGCCGTCCCGGTAATGAAGCTGCGCTCGTCGGACAGTCCCCGCTCCTTGGCAGCCAGGACGCTGTCTGCGGCGGCCTCCGTCCCCATGACTGCCAGGGCCAGAGGTTCCATTCCGCCGGTTACGGCGGAGGTATACAGGAAGTCCCCCATGGACAGGGCCAGATTATAGGCATAGGAGCCGGCCTTGCCCCATTTCCCGCTGTTCTCGATTTCCCGGCTCACCGCGCCCCGGATGGCGTTGGCGGTATAGCTCCCCCGGTTGTACCCGGCGTTGGGGTCCAGCTTCTCTCCGCTGAGGACCTTCTCCGCCTGCTGCGCATAGGAGAAAACGCTCAGGGGCTTGGTCAGGGTACTGAATACCGACATGTTGACCGGGTGTTTCTCCGCCTCCTCCGCCCAGTACGTTTCCTCCTTCTTCCGCTGGCGGGCGTTCAGCTCCCCCTGCAGATCGCTCAGGAACCGATCCGCCGCATCCTTCCCCCGGGTAAAGTGGATGTAGTTGTATACCCCCTTCTCGGTCTCAGTGAGATTCAGCAGAAACCGGCTGTCCGTTCCCATCAGGGTCCTGCCGGTGACGCTCTCATTGGAGAACTGTTTGTTGACGGCGTCCGTGTTGCCGTTGATGTACTCGTATACCGGATCGTCATAGCCGGTCTCCAGCCATTGGCCGAGCAGCGCTTCCTGCCATGTCATTCCTTTTTTCCGCTTCCCGTGGGCACATACGCGCTTTTTCCCGAATAATCGGCCGTTTTCGTTATGCCCCGATAGGCATCGGGCAGCTTCGATTCCGGTTCGCCGAAGGTCCCGCTCTTGTGGCTGCTCACTCCTGCGTCGTTTCTCCCGATCTCCCCCGGGTCGCCCGGTCCGGCGCTTTCCGGCTGCGGCGGACTCTCCATCGCCGCCCGGAGCCGCCTGCTCCCGGACAGGCCGGAGGGACGGCCTCCCCCGTCCCCCGCGCCTTCATTGTTCAATACTCTCGTGGGCTCCGTCCCTCGGACGTCCCACGTGGCTGCCCGGAGCCGCATCAGTCCGACCGTCCTCATCCGTTCACCATCCCAACTGGTCCATCATCACATCGATCTCGTATTCATGGATGGTCCCGGCTTCATAGGCCCGGCGCATGGCTGCCAGGGCCTCTTCTTTTTTCTGCCGGTCCGCCAGGTCCCGCACGGTCCGCCACACCCCGGAGAACCCCGCGCTCATGGGGCTGCCGTTCCGGTGGACCACTCCGTCCAGGTTGGCGACCCCGTCCTCCAGCCCCCGGCTCACGTACTTCTGCCGCAGGGCTTCGTATTCTTCCCGGGTGATCCGCTCATCCCGGAGCTCCGCGTCCAGCTCCACCAGGAGCTGGTTCCAGGGCCGCCCCTGAGCCTGCATGTCCGCCAGCACCCGGTCCATGACCGCATACTCGCTCTCCGGATCCCCTTCGTCGGGGATGCCGCCGGGTTCAACCAGCCCGGCGCTTTGAAGGATTCGCAGGGTCAGGTCGGACCGGTCCCCGTTCAGATAGGCCTTGTACGCTGCGTTCACCGTGGAGGTGGAATAGGTCTCGCCTCCGCTGCCGGAGCCTTTCCCGCCGCCGGAATACTTCCCGCTCCCGGTGACGGTCGGCGTATTGTTGCTGTAGGTGAAGACCTTTCCGTTCTTCGTGGTGATGGTAATCCCGCCGTACTCGTCCTTGCGCCAGATGCTGCCGTCGCTTCCGGTCATGGCGGTGGGATTGCCAGGCGTGCCGTTGGGCGCGTTCTTCACGAAGTACAGCGCATCCTGCGTGTTGAACTTGTACATGCTGCCGTCGGAGGCGTAGGCCACCTCCTTCGGGTTCGCGCTGCTGGTATCGATCCCCAGACCGCTCAGCCCGGAGTAGTCGCCGTACTTGGCCCCCAGCTGCGCCATGGACAGCTCCATCTCTTTTGCGTCCTGCTCGTCGCTTACCTGGTCCCGCATCACCTTGTACGCCCATTCCCTTTCCTTCTGGCTCAGCTGGTCGCCGTATTCGGTGAGGTACTGGTTCCATTCGCGCCATTTCCAGCCCTGGCTGTCCGCGTACTCCAGGAGCTTCTGCGCCCACTCCCGGTCCACCCGAGCGTCTTCGACGGTGTCCCGGTACTGCTTATAGGCCATTTCGTTCTCGTAGTTGGCCTGATTGACCGAGTCAATGTACCGATTGTACTCGTCCTTGGACATATCCATTCCCAGCTTCTGATTGTCCCTTGCTGCGCCGTAGGCAAAGTCTCTGCTTTTGTTGAACTGATCCACCTCATCCAGGTACTGCTTATACCGGGTTTTCCAGTCGCTTCTCTCGTTGTTGATGGAATCCTGCGCCGCACCATACGCAAACTCTCTGTTTTTGTTGAACTGGTCTACATCATTCAGGTACTGTGTGTACTGAGTATTGTAATCACTTCTGCTATTGGCAATGGCGTCCTGTGCGGCGCCGTAAGCAAAGTCTTTATTCTTATTGAACTGGTCAACGTCGTTCAGATACTGGTTGTAATCCTGCTGGCCATACAGATTGTACGCGTTGGCAAGGTTCAGGTTCTGATTCTGACTGTCGAGCCAGCGTCCGTACTCGGTGATGTCCGCATTCCCGTAGGCTTCGCTCAGGCCCAGCTGCTTTTTATACTCGTCCAGATACCGGTTGTAGGCGTCCTGATAAAGCTGCGGCAGCTTGTCGGAGAGCTGGGATGCGTAGTAATTCCCGGCCTGGCTCGCCGCGGAAACCGCAGCGGTGGAAGGGATTCCGCCCGTCATGGCGGCATATCTGCCCATAGTATCCTCTGTGGCACGCTGGCCTTCCCGCCGGTACTGCTTCTGGTACGCCTGCCACACGGGATCCGTGTCGGGATTATAATCCCACTTCGTGTTCGCCGCGTTCTGCAGGTATTCGTCCCGCAGTGCCTGATACGGCGAGCCGCCCCACTTTTCCGTGTAGGCTTCGATTGCGGCGTCCCGGCGTTCCTTGTAGGGATCACCGGCATACTCCGGAGCCTGTGCGTTTCCCCAGTCTTCCAGGTATTTCATGTAGTCCGGGTTTTTCGTATAATCGAACGCCCCGCCGGTCCACTCCGGAGCCTGTGCGTTTCCCCAGTCAGACAGATATTTCATATAGTCGGGGTTTTTCGTGTAGTCAAACTCCCCGCCGGTCCATTCCGGCGCTGCGGAGCCCCCATACGCTTCCAGATACGCCAGCCAGTAGGGGTCGCTGTCGGGATCATACGCCTCCGGTGCGGCGAGGCTCGGCGCATTGCCGCCGCCGCCATACCGGGCGTACCACTCGTCAAAGCTCAGGGGCTGGGTCTGCGTCGGGACGTATGCCCCCGCGCCTCCGCTGGAGTAGGTGCTTCTGCCGGTGGGCGTGCCCCCCGCGTCCGCCTGGTTGACCGCCTCCTGGTAGATCGTGTTTCCGCCGGAGCTTGCCGCGGCCTGCTGCTGATTGAGCGTCTGCTGTGTCGCCGCGATCGCCGCCGGGTCGGCATTGGGATTCGCCTGCAGCTCCGCCAGCCGCTGCTGATTCCCCTGCGGGGTGTTCAGCGCCGGATTGGTGAACGCCCCGGCCTTGCTCATGTTGTCCAGAGTTTCAGCCGGAGTCCAGCCCTGCTGTGCTCCCCAGGCCGTCCAGGTGGTTGCACTGACGTCTTTCGGATCGGTCCCGTTTTCCTGGAACCACCTTCCGGTGAGAGTCCCGGAATTATCGTTGGCGGTGCCCCAGGTTTCCCCGTTGTCGGTCAGCGCGCCGTTCTGCCCCAGGTTCAGCACCTTGCCGTCCGGCGTGAGCCAGAGGTTTGTATGCTCATATTCCAGTCCCCGCGGCGTGAGGAGCTGATTGCCGATCACCGGCTGCATGCTGGCGTTCGCCCCGCCTGCATAGCCCTGGGCGTAGCCCCAGTACTTGCCGTCCTCGTCCCAGTAGCCGCCGAACTGGCCCTTCCCCTGCAGGCTGTTGGCCATATCGATGGCCCCCTGGGTGTTGCCGGATCGATACATCTGTGCGATCTGCTTCCAGGTGTCGGAGTTGGAGTTGTCGATCACCCAGCCGCCGTCCGAACCCATCCTGGCCATCCCGTTGAACCAGTTTGCCGGGAGCTGATAGGTGGGCTGCTGCGCCGCCGCAAGCGCCGCCTGGCGGGGCGTCTGCGCTGCGCCCATTGCCGCAGCGCCGGCAGCCATCGCTCCTTTCACAGCCCCCTGCGTCACCTTCTTGAGTACGTCTATTGCCATTTCTTCCTCCTTATGCCTGCTGCCATTCGCCGCCGTACCGCTCCACTGCGATGGAGTAGATCACCGCGTCCCCGGTGCCCGTGAGCCGCAGCTGCCAGTAGTCGCACCGCCGCAGGATCAGCGGCACCACCTCGCTGGTCTTGGCCATCTCGCTGAACTCAGCCGCTTCCTCGAATTCCCCGCCGTCGTAGGCGATCCATACCTTCATGGTTCCCGCCAGCCTGCATCGGATCAGCAGCCGCAGGACCCCCTTCTTCGATTCGCTGCCGGTCAGGACTTTCTTGAAAGCCCTGGCAGAATCCGCGAAGGTGACGCGCCAGTTCGTGGTCTTGTCCCAATCATTGTCGAATACGCCGAGCTCATAGATAACCGGATAGTTGGGCTCTTCGAGAGGGTAGTCTTTGATCATCCAGTTGTGCGAACCATCGCCGGCAAACACCGCGTCCGGGATCCCGTATGTGTCGTTGGAGAGCATGTGCCAGGTCCCGTACCTCGTATCGTAGACAAACACTCCGGTCACAGTCAGCCACGGGATATTCTCGTTCCCGTCGTAATAGAACGGCATCAGCTGGATATAATACCGGACCGTATCCGTCCCGGCTCCGGGGCTTCCCATTTGGCTCACCATACCCGGCTCGATGCCCAGAGCGCCGGAAATGATCGTCGGGTAATCTCCGCCGTTCCACTCCATCACGCCCGCGTGACTGAGGTAGTACAGCTTGCCCCGGATCTCGACCACCGTTTTGCCCGCTCCTTTTTTCACGCCCATGATGTTCTGTTTCCGCAGGGTGAGGTTTTTGGGTTCGTCACCCAGGACCTTGAATACGGCGTTCTCCTTGAAAAAGGTGGGGTACCCCTGATAGGAACAGCATCCCGTGAATTTCCCCGGCGTCCCGGTCTCCGTCGTCCAGCTGTCCGTGCTCAGCCCGTCGTATACGTTCCAGTTCAGCGGGTCGCCGAGCTTGCTGGCGTAGATGGTGTCGCCCTTGCAGCCCCACAGCCGGTTCTCGTTGACACACACAAAGTCCATGTCAGGCACCGTGCGGCTGATCGTGACGTGATCCGCGTCCGCAGGCGGCAGCAGCGTGATCTCTGTGCCGCTCGGCGTTCCGACAACAGCATAAAGAGCGATTTGAACGATCTGCGGGTACGGCGGCAGCGTAATGTATTGCAGATTGTTTCCAACCAGCTCGAGCGTAACGCCCGCCGGGACCTCCTCGCTCAGCACAAAGCCCCGATACGATTCCCCATCTGTTGAGTAATAATATGTCCCCGTCGGCAGCTTCTCGTACAGGTAACGATGCCAATAGCTCGCCGCGGTGAAGCAGTTTTCGTCGAAGCGCAGCTCGTCGCCTTCGATCTCCCGGATGATTGCAGTCTTGTTGTTCTCAGACAGTCCGCTCCCGGCGATACTCACGCCGTCGCCTACGGAGAAATAATCCGTCCAATCCACTCCGGAGCAACAGATCGTATTGCCCTTCGCCGGTACGCCGCCTATGGTCCCGTTCTTGAATACGACCGTTGAAGCGCCGGAATCAAATGCCGCTTCCATGTCGGCGATCGTTCCGGCAGCGAAGTCGTATACCCGCTTATGCTGCTTATTTCCCAAGAACGCTCCGAACAGGTACATTCCGGTTCCCAGTATGGCGTACTGGCTGGTATACTGGCCGGTATTCTGTGCATTGTCTACCAAGGGGTAGGGGTCCAACACGCCGGGCCGGGTCGGGTCATGCAGATACACCCCGTAGCCATACGGGCCCAGTTCTTTGTATTCATATCCCAGCTTGCCGTCATACACGTACGGCGCGTTCATCTCAGCCTCCGCCTGGGCTTTGGAGAACCTTGCATTCGCCAGCAGCGGAAATTCCCGGCTGCTCATGTTCACGGCTTCGATCAGTTCCCCGTCCCCGGCGTTCTCGTTCAGATTGATCCCGCCCCACTCCGTGCGGACCTCTCTGCGGAATTTGTCCCCTGCAGGGAGATTCGGCAGACTCATTCCTTCACCCCCTTCAGCAGCTTGCCGATCCTCCGGGAGAGGATCGTTGCCTCCGCCCGGAGGATGGGCTTGTCCGGCCGGACGGTCCCGTCCGGAGATCCGTTCGCGATCCCGTTCTCCATGGCACGGTCGCTGTTCTCCCGCGCCCGGTGCTTCTCATAGTCTGTGTGCTTCATGATCTTCCTCCCTTACGCATAGGCGATGACCTTGCCGCAGTTGGGATCGTCGTAGTTCCCGCTCCCTGCGTTGGCCACGCTGGTGGCGCAGCGGATCAGCTCCTGCTCGTAGTCCGGGATCTCGTTGAGCACCCAGACTCCGTTCTCCCGGTGGGCCAGGGTCTGCTCGTCCCCCAGCTCCAGCTTCGCGGCGACGATGGTCGCGGATCCGCCGGTTTTGTTCAGGTGCAGAGCGATATTGAGCTTGTTGTAATCCAGGATCGTGTCCGGTATCGTTCCGGTAACGGACCACAGTCCCGCTCCGGTGATGCTCTTGCTGATAACGTCAAGCGTCCATTGATAAACCCGGCCGCCCGCGAAAAGGCCGAATTTGGGAAAACCGTCGCTGTCGCTGGTAAACGTCCAGCCATCCAGCAGGATGGACGCGGTGACCTTTTTGCCGACCAGCGCCTCCCGGGAGTCTACGGACTGGGTGAATCCCCGCAGGGTCCCCGCCGTCGCGGCGATCTGTACTCCTCCGGCCGTCAGGGAGACGGGCAGGCTGCCTCGTCCGTACCACCCGTCGCAGCAGTAGCCCCCGGTGTAGGACGCCTGCCCCTGGGTGTTCACCGGGAAGACGCCCGCTCCCGTGCCGCCGCCGGGGAAATACCAGTTCCGCAGCAGATTGCGGTCAGCCTTCCGCTGGAGTCCGGTATGAACCCCGCCGCTTTTGACCGGGTTGCTGCTGCTGGCTGTCGGAGCGTCGTCGAAGGTCAGCGTGTCCTGCTTCCCGCTCAGTGCGGTGTCGATATCGGAGATCTCTTCCTCTATGTCGGTGATCTTCTCCTGGATCCCGGAGATCTGTCCGCTCTGTTCCCGGATCCGTCCGAGGTATTCCGTCAGGCCTCCGTCCAGGTTGTCCCCCCCCAGGTGGGTCAGCAGGAATTCCAGCTCGTCCTTCATCCGGGTCAGGTAGTCCCGCAGCTCCCGGAGCTGATTTTCCCCGTTTCCTCTCGGGTGCGGGGGGTTCTCCCCCAGGACTCTCAGCTTCGCCATCGGGCGTCCCTCCTGCCGGCATATGCGGGATCATAGTGCCACTTCTCGTCCGGGATCAGCAAACGACCGGTCAGCTTGACAGCGCCGTCATATAAATCATATCCGTCGCCGTCCCAGATTCCCGGCCCGATGGTTATGCCAAGCAGCGTTTTCCCGGCATCAGCCGTGATCATGGGCAGCGAAACCGCCCCGTTTTCACTCAGCAGCTGCCGGCTTCCGATAGTCTGATCGCTGCTGTTTACCCAGGCTTGGACCCCGCAGGTCCAATCCAGCTCGGTTCCTGTGTGGCTGCTTGCTGTGGGCGTGATCGTGTAGATGTCGCCGTTCGCGTAAGCCACAACCAAACTTGTATCCAGCGTAAGATGATCCCCGTTCTCAAAATGGTCCAGCCCCGCTACGTCGGAAATGTCGAATGAGTACCACGTGCTGCCGATTTTGTAGCAGTAGGTTTGGGCATAGCTGTAGCCTGTGAATTGATAGTGGCATCCCCACCCGGTCTCGGGCTTGCGAACCACGATCCGCCCTGCTACCACCGCGCAGCCATCAGGAATCTCCACGATGGCCAGGTCTCCAAGTTCAGGTGTGATCTGCACCTCGATGATCCTGTTCCGCAGCCTGTCCGTCACGTCGAAGTCCCCGCCGAACCACCGGTTCGCTTCGGCCCAGACCTCGTTGAACAAGGCCATGCTGTTGGCATACCGGTCGTACTCCCCGTTGGCGTAGTGGATCATGGCCTGGAGATAACGGCTGTACATCCGGTCATGCGGCGCGGGCAGGGTCAAGATCTGGTCCCCGTCTGTCAGAGGCGTGAATTCCATGGGCTGGACCAGAAAGAGCTGCGTGTATACCTTGCCCTCCGCTTCGTTCAGCCATCCGGTCTTCTGCGCGTCTGTGTAAGCGTTGGGCTCGATGCTGTCCACATAATCGATACAATCCTGTACGGTCATTTCTGCCTCCTTATTTCAGACCGGTCTTCACCGCAATGAAGGCCAGGAGCGCCGTCACGATCCAGATCAGGACCTGCTGGCTTACGCTGTCCCATTTTCGGGCCGGACGCAGCCGCAGATCCTGGAGGGTGACGGACATCTCGTTCAGCTTGGCGTCGATCTGATCCAGCCGCTGCTTCAGCAGGGCCAGGGTCACGTCTCCGTTATGCAGCCGCTCCTCCACCGCGTCCATCCGGCGTCGAAGCTCGTCCACCTCTGCCCGTGCGGTCTGTTCATTCATGGTTTTCCGCCTCCGGCAAGCCTGTGGCAATGCTGGTGAGCAGGCTCAGGATCCCCGCCAACAGGGCGGCGGACCCTACGGACAGCCAGTTCACTTCCGAAAGCAGCGCCGACGTGCCGATCACCGCGGCGGCGGCCTGTGCCAGAGTGCGCAGAGCGCGGATCAGCGCCGCCCGCCAAAAGTGGTTCATTCTTCTCCCTCCAGTCTCTGCAGGACCACCGCCAGCTCCGCTCGGGTGAGGGGCTGGTCCGGTTTCCAGGTCCCGTTCCCGTAGCCTCGCATCAGGCCTTTTTCCAGTGCCCAGCGGATGCTTTTCTCCGCCCAGTGGCCGCTGTAGTCGGTCTGTTCGTCCTTCCCGTACGCAGGGCGGCAAACGCCCACGACGTTCTCTTTGTGCCGCGCCTTCTGGGCGACGCAGCCGCCCCCGGTCTGATCTCCCTCTGCTCCCGCCGAGGTGTTCCCTTCGATGGTCCGGTACCAGCCCTCCGTCCCGTTCAGCACCTGGGTCACAAGGCCGCAGTGCTGGGTCTCCCGAGTCCCGGAGAAGTTCAGGAGCAGGATATCTCCCGGTCGGATCTCCTCCGGGCCTGCCGTCTGTCCCCGTTCCCGATACCAGCGATACAGGGCGGAACAGGAGGAGGTCTTGCCGCCCCCGTAGAAGGCGTCCTTTTCTCCCGCCTCCCGGAAACACCACCACAGGAAGATCACGCACCAGGGGACCCCGTCCCAGCCGAAGGCCCTGCCGTATTTTGTCTGATTGCTCCCGGCGGGAACTTCTTTTTCTCCCAGTTCCCTCCGGGCCGTTTCGATCACCCGCTCAAGGCTCATTTTTATTCTCCTTCCTCATGGGGGGCGGGAAGATTCCCGCCCCCTTTCCGAACCTCAGATCCCTCAGGTGGCGGACATGATGCCTGCCGCCTTCAGGGCGTCCAGCAGCGCCTTGAACTCCGCCGCTGTGGGGGCGCTCCCCGCCGCCTCGGATACCTTGGCCGCCATTTTCACGGCTCCCGCCTTGGCTGCGGTGGCCGCCGGGATCGCGGCGGTCCCGTCCATTTTCAGATCACCGGTTACCCGGAGGTTGGTGAATACGGTGTACTCCATGCCTTCCCCCTCCTCAGCTGAGATCCGTTGCCCCGCTGACGCCGGCGCAGGCGATGGCCCGCCAGTCGTGGAAGCCTGCGGTGAACCGGGCCCGGCCGCGCCAGACGTTGGCGTCGGTGTTGTCGTCGATCTTGGAGGAGACCTCCAGCTCGACCCGGTCCAGCCACACCAGGCCGCCGTACTCCTTGTTGTACCGGCTGTCCAGCAGGAGCCAGGGGGTGGTGCCGGAGGTGATGTACTGGTTCAGATAGGACCAGACGATGACGTTCCACCGGCCGAACTGATAGTTGAAGCCGTTGTTGGCGGTCTCCGGGGACTTGTCCGCGCCGATGGCGGCGAATACGGCCTTTTTCAGGCTGTGGATGTTGGGGATGACGATGGTGTCCGGAGCCACGTCCAGGATCTCGTCGTTGTCTCCCCGGGTGTTCTGCATCTTCACCTCCAGCTTGCCCAGGGCGTCCTCGCTGAAGTCGTCCGCCCAGAGGTTGCACTGGGCCGCGCCGCTGATCTTGGCGGGATGGTCGGCGGCAAAAAGGGTCTTGCCGTCGCTGGTCTTCAGGTCGAAGGTGCCTCCGGCGAAGGCGGCGGAGGAATTGCCCTGGATCGCGCCGCCCAGCAGAGCCGCGCCGAATTTCTCCCGGGTGCGGTAATAGGCGGTGACGAAGGCCGCGGGCTTCTGCCGCAGGTCCATCAGCTTGCTGTCCTCAATGATCTTCCGGGAGATGGAGAAGGAATCCTTCCACTCCACCGCCTCCATGATCTTGCTGAAGCCCTCCTCCTGGCCGTCCGTGGGGTAAGCCCCGTTCTCGCCTGTGACCCGGAAGCCGTCCATGGCGGTGAGGCTGGTGAACTTTTCCCCGAAGTGCTTGCTCTTCTCCCGGGAAAACAGCTCCTTCACCACGCTCTGCTGCTCGAACTGTTCGCCCCGCTTCTCGATAAACATGCGGATGGGGGCCTGGGACTTGCCGAAGATGCTGTCGTTTACGCCGCTGGCTTCGGAAAACGTGATATTTGCCATTCTGTTCTTCCTCCTCGCTTAAGAAAACTTCACCAGGACCCGGGAGCCCGCGGCGTCCCCGTCCTTGGCCACGATCTCCGCCACGCCGCTGCTGGTGGTGCCGGTGACCTGGCATCCGTTGGAGGCGTGAAGCGTGACCTTTGCGCCGATATTGACGCCGCTCAGGCTGGCGCTGTTGGTGGTCTCGAAGATCTGGTCCCGCTCCACCGGAATCACCGGGATGATATCCCCGGCGGTCAGGGTGTTCTTCGCCTCGTACATGCTGATATAGGTCGGCTTCGAGGTGCCGGTGGCGATGGCCAGTTTGCCGGAAGACAGTACCAGCGCCATGCCGATGGACGGTTTGATGGCCGTCGCCGGGAGGTACTGCCAGGGCTGCACCCGACCGTCTTCGCTGTTGTAAGGGATAAAACCTCTCATGAGATAGTCACTCCTTTTTCCTTTCGTCCGAACCGCTTCCGGTCCGCGTTGTAATACCGCCGGATCTCCGCTTCCGCCGCGTCGGGCAGCAGTTCCCGGAACAAGGCCATCTCGTCCCCGGGAACGGGGAGAGCGCCCAGCCCCGTGCTGGAGGTGGCGTTCAGATGATTCTTGCTGGCGGCCTTGACCCGGGCCGCTTCCCTGGCCCGATCTTCCCGGAGGCCGTTCAATTTATCCCGGGCGGCCAGGGTATAGGCTTCCACAAAGCTCAGGCCCCGGCGCACATACCGGCGGAAACGCTCCCCGCTTTCACTGCGGAGGATGCATCCCAGATCCTCCATCTCCGGATCCATCCGCCGGATCTCCTCCAGTTCCGCCGTCACCCGGGGGTCCTGGGTAGGGGTCCGTTCCGGAAGGGGCGGGGCCTCCCGCTCCAGTTCCTCCAGGGAACCCACGGGCCTGCCGGTCCGGGGATCCAGGACGCCCCGCCGCCGCAGGGTATCTGCGATCTCCGCCCTGGCGGCGCTGCGCGCGGCAGCCTCCCGCTCCCGAAGCCGTCTCCCGGCGGCCTGTCTGGCCCGCTCCTCCGGGCTCATCACCGGCTTTGTTTCAGGCTCCTCCGGCGTTTTCTCCCCTGCCGCCTGCCCCGTCGGCTGTTCTTCTGCATTGCTTTCTTCTTCGACCTCCAGGCCGAACGTTTCCTTGTAATCCTGATCCATTTTTCCTCCTGGCCTTTTTCGCCGGCCATGCGAACGATGTTGTTTCCGGGTCTGTCCCGGTGGGTTTACCGGACCTTGCCGTTCCGCAGATCCTCGCCCTTTTTCACCTTCCCGCCGCTCTTCTTCGGGGCGATCTGGCCAGGGGCCTTTACGGTCTGGCTTCCGGTCTGGGCGATCCTGCCCGCATAACCTTTTTCCGCCATGCGCTCTCCTCCTTTCCCCGGAGCCCGGAGAGCGGCCATGCCGCCCTCTCCGCTCCCGCATTCTCCGAAGCTCCGCCCTTAACCGGCGCCGCCCCGGGTCTCCGGGATTTTTGCGCTGTTCCCCTGCGAACCGGCCTTTTTCGCCGGCCATGCGAATCTCGGTCTTTGGACGCCGGAAAGGGCGTCCCGCCTGGCGTCCTCCCTGGCACGGACCTCCATCTCTCCCAGGATCTGCGACAGTTCCTGCTCCTGCCGGAGGGATTCCAGGTATTCCCGGGTATCTTGCGCCCCGGGATAATGGAGGAGTTCCAGCTTGGTCCAGTACAGAAGAAGGGTGCGCAGATCCCCGGGAGGGCCGAAGGCTCCTGCCCGGAACATCTCTCCCGCCTCCTGCCACATCCGCTGCCGGTCTCCCGCCAGCGGCGCGGAGGTATCGCAGGAGAACAGAAAGCGGTCGTCGTCCAGGATGCAGTGCCAGGTCCCTGCCGCGTCCCGCTCGTAGAAATCGTAGCGGTCGAACTCCTCGTACTTGGCGTTTCCCCGGTCGTCCTCCGCCACGATGGGCCGGGGCTCGTCCGCGTAAGCCACCTTCAGCTGGACGATCCGCTTGAACAGCTCCGCGTAGGCCGCCTCCTTCAGCACCCGTCTGCTCTCCAGACGGCCTGCAGCCTGAGCCGCGGCGAACTGCTTCGCCACGCCGCTCTGGGCGGTGGCGTCCCGTCTGCCCTGGAAGGAATCCGTGATCCCCAAGATCTGCCGGGCCTCTTCGTAAACCTGGTTCAGGTAGGCCATCTCATACTGGAGATTGCCGGAAAAGTCGTAAAGGCCGATCATGGCCTTGTCCGCCGGGCTGCCGATATACCAGCGCTCCGCGTCCTCCGGGTCCGTGCGCAGGTCCGCCCGGTCCGGCAGGGTCACACGGGTTCCCGCCTTGATGAGCCGGTCGATGATCTTGGTCTCCAGGCGGGAGACCGTATTCTGCTGATCCTCGATCTTGTCCACGTCGCTCTCCCCCAGCAGACGGCCGAAGAGGCTCACGTTCCGCTGCAGGAACACGGGAAACAGGGTCGGCCGGTAATAGGGAAGCCGGATGGGGGCCCCTTCTTCTCCGGGGATCCGGTTCCCGGCGGCGGTGGCGACGGGGCGATCCACCTCCTCCTGCTCCACGGTCTGTCCTGCCAGCCTGCCGCCGCAGACGGGACAGGCCGACGCCTTGGGATCCGTCTCCGTCCGTCCGCATTCCGCGCAGCGCCGGACTCTGCGGGCCGTGTAGTCCTCCAGGTCCTCCAGCACCGTATCCCCCACCCAGGAGATCTTCCCGATGCCGCCTCCCTCTCCGCGGTAATACACCACGTACTGGGTCACCAGGTCCTCCGCCGGCACGGTATCCCGCTCCGATCCCCGGATCTCCGGATCCGTCTCCCCTGCCTCGGACACGTCCCTGCCGTACATCCGCCGGATGCTCTCCCGGGTCTGGGGGAGCTTCAGGGCGACGGCGTCCATGTCCTCCACCCGGCCGAACACCCCGTCCTGGGGGATCACCTGCCGGGGGTGGAGAACGGATACCGTCACGTCCCCCACGGTGCTGTGGGTCCGGCTGGCGTTGTCCCACTCCACCAGCCAGAAGGCTCCGCCCTGGATGGGCACCATGCGCTCCAGCAGGTCGTTCAGTTCCTCCATGGGAAGGCGGTTCAGCTCGTTCCGGAGCATGTCCTCCAGGAGCTTTGCCCGCCCCTCGTCCTCTTTTCTCCGGGCCGTGACCTTGGGCTGGGGGATGACGTAACTGACCTCGCTCTCGATGTTCTCCGCCACGATGTTTCGCAGATGGGCGGTCTCCCGTCGGCTGCCGTCCCGCCTCAGGTCCTTTTCCGTGAGCGGGGCGATCTCCCGGACCTCTCCCCGGTACAGGGCCTCCCTCCGGTCCATCTTGTCCAGCTCTTCCCCATAAGCCGTCTCGTTCCGGCGAACCCATTCCTTCCAGTATTCCAGGTTTTTCTCCATAGCTCCTCCTTATTTCGGCGTGCCCCAGGCCGCCAGCATCCGCTTTCTTTCCTCTCCGTCCGCTCCCCGGTAATCCTCCCACATGTCCGCCGTCCATCTCCGGCGGCCTTCCTCTGCCGCCGTCTCCGGCGTCATCCGCTGTCTGGGGCGGATGTACCAGGCGATGGCCAGGGCCAGAACGCAGTCGTCGTGGGCTCCCGGTTCCGCAGCGGGGCGCATGTGCTCATCCCGCACAAAGGTAAGCATTTCCTCCAGGGTGGTCCGATGGGATACGCCCTCCAGTGCCTCCCGCATGGCCTCCACCAGCCCGCTGAGGATCACGGGCCTCGTCACCGCCGTGGTGCGGAAGCCGAAGGATCGGGGCTCCGGTCCGCTGAAGGTGTCCTCCGCTTCCCGGACGTACTGGCGGGGGTAGCCCAGCTCCTCCAGCCGCTTCACGGGGTAGGTGGAGAAATTGGTCTCGATCCCCACCAGCGCCGTGTTGTAGGTTCTCCCCAGGCAGTAGACCTGCTTGGCGTAGGTATCCTCGTCGTACCGGTGCCGCAGAACGGCTGCCTGTTCGCCGGTGATGTTGTCCAGCACCTGGGCCGTGAACCAGTCGGATCCCTCCCCGGCGGTATCCCCTCCCAGGACGTAGGGCCTGCCCTTCGCCGGTTCCCGAAAGATCTGGATGGGTCCGCCCTTCTCCTCCTGCCAGGTCCAGCTTTCGATCCGCGGCCGGGGATCCTCCGCCGTACCCGGCACCTCCCGGTAGGTGAAAAAGCCCTCCCGGACGGGCTCCGGCGCCTCCGCCAGCCGCCGACTCACCGCCCGGGCGTTGAAGACCGTCCGCCCCGTGACCCCCCACTGCCCCAGGCAGTACACCTGATAGTAGTAGGGATCCCGATCCCGGAAGCCCTCCAGGGTGGCGATGGCCTCCGGATCCAGGAAGCGGTTGTCCCGGTAGGTGCTCCGGTGGACCCGGGCCCGCTCGTCCGGACGGTCGAAAAACCGGCGTTTCAGCCAATGGGTCACGCTGATGGGATTGAAGCTGAGGATGATCTGCTTGTACCAGGCTGTCTCCCCCCGGAGGCGGATGTCCAGCTGGTTGAAGTCTCCCTCCTCCAGTTCCGAGGTCTCCTCGATCCAGATCCCGGTGATGTTGTAGATGCTCTTCAGCTTCTCCGCGTCGTCCAGCCCGGCAAACAGGATCTGGCTTCCGTTGGGCAGCTCGATGCGCATATCGCTTTTGTTCACCTTTGCCTTCACCCCGGGGTAGTGGTCCCCCAGCTGGGCCCGAAGCTGGGCGAAGCAGGAATCCCGCAGGGTCCTGGCCACCTTCCGGCATACCAGCCAGCGGTGCCCCGGCTCCCGGATGCAGCGTTCCAGTACCTTCCGTCCCGCAAAGATGCTCTTGCCGCTGCCGCCGCCCCCCATCAGCACCAGATATCGGTGCTCATCCAGGAACAGGGGAAGGAAGGCGGCGTTGCTCTCCCGGCGCAGGGCCGCCCACCACAAAAGGGCCTCCCGGGCCTCCGGCCTCAGCTGTTTCATGGCTCATTCCTCCCGGCTGTCCAACTCCTCCAGGATGGCCCGCCGCTGAGACAGGCTCAGGAGGCCGGTTTCCTCCTCCCGTTCCCCGGTCTGATCCCGGTCGTTCTGGAGGATGTAGATCAGTCCCCGCACGTCCTTCCGGCTGAGCAGAGCCCGCTGGCTCCAGTCCTGCATCAGGTCCCGGGCCAGGGCTGCCGCGCTTCGGAATTGGGGATGGCGCCGGGGGTCGCAATAGCTGTCCCAGGTGGCCCGGGAGATCCCCAGGTGTTCGCAGAGGCCCCAGACCGTAGGAGGCACCACGTATTCCCGGAAGCGGATGGGCTCCCCCTCGTCGTTCAGGATGGGCGCGCCCCGTTCCTCCGCCGTCACGGTGCGGCTGATGGATCGGAAATACCCCGCCACCGCCGCCTCAAGTGCCGCTCCGCCGGTCCATCTCTTTTCCTTCATTTTTCCTCCAGGCCCAGAATGGCCTCCAGGCTCACCCCCAGGACCACCGCATACCGGGGCAATTCCTCGGCATAAACGGGCCGATGTCCGTTCAGGACCTGGTTCAGATGCCCGTAATCCATACCCATCCGGGCAGCGAGCTCCGTCTGCCGCAGCTTCCGTTCCGCCGCTAGGGTTTTCAGTCTCCTGCCGATCTCCTTACTCAACGTCTCTCCTCCTGTCTCAACTCAATTTGAGTTTCCTGGTCCAATATACTCAATGTGATTTGAGTTGTCAAGAGCAAATTTGCATATTTCTCAAATTTTATTGACTTTTGTGCTTTATCTGGCTAAAATACAAAAGAAGTAATCGCGGCGAAGTCTGCGCTTCGCCGCGAAAAGGAGGATCCCGATCATGGAAACACCCACCTTGGGAGAAAGACTGAAACAAGCCCGCCAGAAGGCGGGCCTGACCCAGAAGGACGCCGCGGACGCTCTGGGCGTCACCTACCAGGCCATCAGCAATTATGAGCGGGATAAGTGCCGGGTGCAGGCGGGGGTGCTGAAGCAGCTCTGCGTGCTCTACCACATCAGCGCCACGGAGCTGCTCCAGGGCAGCGCCTGGGACGAGGGGAAGGCCGGCCTTTTTGACAGCGCCGCCACGGATACGGAGCGAATGAGCCTGTACGACCTCTGGGGCGTGCCGAAGGATCGGCAGGAGGAATATGAGGAACTGCGCCGCCGCATGGGGCTCGCCCCGGCGGATCGCCCCCGGGAACCGGAACTCACCGGCCCGGAAGCGGAGCTGCTGCGCCTGTTCCGGCAGATCCCGGAGGAGAGCCGGACCCTGGTGCTGGATATGATCGAAGCTGCCGTGAAAAATCGCGGACTCAGAAAATAGAGGAAGGAGTCAACAATGCATTATATTCTGGTGATCGGGGATGGGATGGCGGACGATCCCACCTCTGTGCTGGGGGGCAAGACCCCTCTGGAATCGGTAGATACGCCGGTGATGGACCGGCTCAGCGCCGGCGGCGTGCTGGGCAGCGTATGGAACTGCCCCCAGGAATTCCCCGCCGGCAGCGATACGGCTATCCTCTCCATCTTCGGCTGCGATCCCCGGGTGTGCTATACAGGCCGTGCGCCTCTGGAAGCCGCCGCCCAGGGAGTCCGGCTCCGTCCCGGAGACCTGGCCTTCCGCTGCAATATGGCCTCCCTGGAGGAGGGGGATATGCCCTTTGACCGTCGGCGCATCCTTTCCCATTCCTCCGGAGGGATCGATGGGGAGACCTCCAAAGCGTTGGTGGAGGAACTGTTCGCCCATCCGGATTTTCGCTCCCTGGCGGAGGCAGCGGGACTGGAAGTCCACCCCACCCTCACGTATCGGCATATCTGCGTCCAGTCCCAGGGGGATCCCAAGGGCCTGGTGCTCAGTCCGCCCCACGACCATCTGAACGAGGTCTGCGGCCCCTACCTGCCCCACGGCAGCGCCAACGCGGAAGTCCTCCGCAGGCTGATGGAGAAGTCTTTCGAGATCCTGCGGAAGCTCCCCGCCAACCTGCAGCGTCAGGCGGAGGGCAGGCTCCCAGCCAACTGCATCTGGTTCTGGGCGGAGGGCACCGCCGTGGAGCTCCCCAACTTCCCTGCCCGGTACGGGAAACGGGGTGCGGTGATCAGCGCCGTGCCGCTTTGCCACGGCATCGCCGCTCTGACGGGGCTGGACCGGATCGAAGTCCCCGGGGCCACCGGAGAAAAGGACACCAATTACCGGGGCAAGGCGGAATACGCCTTCCGGGCCCTGCTGGAGCAGGGGTACGATTTCGTGGGCATCCATGTGGAGGCGCCGGACGAGTGCACCCATAACGGGGACACCCCCGGGAAGCTGGAGAGCATCGCAGCCATCGACCGGGAGGTGCTGGGCACCCTGACGGAGAAGCTGGCGGGGGAGGATTACCGCATTCTGGTGCTCAGCGACCATAAGACCCTGACGGATACCCGGGGCCATGCCTACGGCTATGTGCCCTTCCTGCTGTATGACAGCCGGGGCGGCGAGGCCAGCGGCCTGGCCTATACGGAGGCCAACGGACTTCTGGGTCCCCATGTGGAGAACGGCACCGCCCTGATGGACCTGCTGTTCCAGACCGGGGCGAAGAAATGAGAGAGACGGCCGGGGCAAAGGTCAACCTCTGCCTGGAGGTGACCGGCAGACTTCCGGATGGATACCATGGCGTACGCACCGTCCTGCAGAGTCTGGAATTCGGGGATATGGTGGAGCTGGAACCGGGCGACGGTCCCTGGCAGGTCCGTTCCGGCCTCTCCTATCTGCCCGGGGATGGGGAAAATCTGGCGGCCCGGGCCGCGGTCCTGTTCCGGCGGCTCACGGGCCTGGGGCCCGAGGGAGGCGTCATCACTCTGCAAAAGCGCATTCCCGTATGCGGCGGCTTCGGAGGCGGCAGCAGCGATGCCGCCGCGGTGCTTCGGCTCCTGAACCGGGAATACGGCGCTCCCCTGAGCTGGACCGAGCTGGAAACCGTGAGCCGTGAGCTGGGCGTGGACGTTCCCTTCTGCATCCGGGGCGGCACCGCCCTGGGGGAGGGAAAGGGCGAGCTCCTCACCCCCCTGCCCGATCTGGCCGGTGTTCACGTGGTCCTGTGCCGCCCGGACTTCCTCTGCTCCACACCCGAGCTTTTCCGTGCCGTCGACCGGCTGAAGCTCCGTCTGAAGCCGGACGTCTCCGGCATGGTAAAGGCGGTGTTGGACGGGGATCTGCCGGGGGTCGCCCGGCGGATGTTCAACGTGTTCGAATCCGTTCTGAATCGTTCCCAGTCGGTCCAGGTGCAGGACCTGAAAAGCGCTCTGCTGGACGGCGGCGCCCTGGGGGCCGCCATGACCGGCTCCGGCTCCGGTGTTTTTGCGCTTTTCGGGGATCGGGCTTCCGCCGAAGCCGCCGCTTCCGGTCTCCGCAGCCTGGGCATCCGGGCGGAACATACCGTCACCACCGGCCGCCTGGCCGTCTGAAATGATCCGTATAACAAAAAACGGCGAAGAGCTTCGGACCGCACAGATCCGTTCTCTTCGCCGCTTGATTTGTCGCATTTTTCAGATCACGAATCGGAGCCTGTGAAGAGGGGCTGATTCGAAGCGCGTCGATGCTTTCGACACGTCAAAAGGGCGGGCGCCTCGCGGCGTCCGCCCTTCATTAGGTTTTGCGTTTGACCTTACTGTTCGCCAGGATTACTCAGCAGCGTCAACACGAACACCATTGATCGTGGCAATGGAGATGCCGGTGATGTAGATGGTGTTGCCGTCGATGGAGTGGATCCGGGTGATCGGGTCGATCTTCTCGACGAAGGTGATGTCCAGCTTGAAGGTGTAGGTGTTGCCGTCGGTGCCCTTCATCTGGCTGCGGAGGAAGGTCTGGATGGCGGCGATGTTGTCCAGCGGGATCGGATAGGTGTAGCCAGCCAGCTGGTCAGCGTAGCTGTAGCCAGCCAGGCGGACAAACTTGACAGCGCTCACGTCGATGCCGTTGCGGAACTCGTTCGCATCCATGACCCACAGCTTGCCCATCACGTCGCTGGGCCGCTGCACGTAGAAGCAGTAGTTGTTGTCGGGGATATCCAGGAACTGGGTGTCAGCGTCGACAAGGTAGATGCTCCGCACACCGTCAGTGGTGCCGTCGCTCTCGGGAACAGGAGACAGGACGTAATCGTCGCCGATCTTGTAGTAGCTGTTGAAGCCGAGGAACTTGCCGATGATGGGCGCCTTGATGTTGTCGCCGAAGAGCCGCAGGTCATCCATGACCTCGCCGTCCTTCAGGCCGTTGTAGAAGTTGACGGTCTTGTCGAGCCACTTCTGCTGATAGATGTCGTCGTCGATCACGTAGATGTAGCTGCCCTTGGTGAAGAGGCTGCTGGCGCCGGCTTCCATGAACCACACGGTGTCAACGATGCGGATGTAGGCGGTGCCGATCTTCACGACCTTGAAGACGATGGAAACTTCCGCGCCGGGGATCTTGGGCCGAGTCACGTTGCCGCGGTAGACGAGGTCAGCGCGGGCGTTCTCAACGGCGGTCTGATCGTTCGGGTCGAGGTCGTTCCACAGGCCGGTGGCCGGGTTGTACCAGCCGTACTGGCAGTAGGTGGCGTTGCCGAAGTCATACTGAACATCAGCGATCTGATAGGGCTGGCGGATGGCGGTCACATCTTCGCTGGCCTTGACAACAGCGGACCGATAGCCCAGAGGAATGATCTGGACGATGTCGCCGCGGGTGTAGCCGAGAGGAGTGCCCTCGTCAACAGTGGTCAGGACCTTCTCGATGGTGCCGTCGGGCTTCATGACCTGAGCATATCTGTGTCCGACATGCCACACATCGTGGGCGTCGAAATCGCAGAGGAACAGGTAGTAGGAAGAAGCGACTTCATTGGTGGGACGCTCGTCGCCGTAGGCGAAAGCGTTGCCGAAGCAGTCAAAGTACAGGGTGTAGCTGTAGCCAACCTTCAGGACGGGCTCATACCGCTTGACCATGGGGTCGGTGTCGGTGCTGAGACGCATGATCTCCTGAGGATTCATGCAGGTGAGGCTGGCCAGGTTGATCATGGTTACATTCTCGGCTTCGGTGGGCCACACTTCGCCGAAGTTGTAGCTCCAGATCTGGATGTTGTTCAGAACGTTCGCCTGCTTCTGGGTGATGGCGACGTTCTCAACCTTGCTGGTGGGCTTAATGGTGTAGATCTCGCCGCACTTGAACAGGCAGACCAGATCACCCTGCTTCACGCCGGCGGGCAGGACCACTTCCTGATCGACGAGCTCGTCGACGGGGCGGACCTTGGCAACGCCGGTGTAGGGGTTGATGCTCACGGGAACGATGGTGAAGCCATCGACGGTCTTCCAGCCAACAATGATGTTGTCAGCGTTCACGATGTACTTGTGGCCGAAATCGTAGGCGCGGTTGCCCTTGGTGGGATACAGCGTGGAGAGACCCCGGGTCACAGTGCCGCGAGCGACAGTGACAGCGTAGTCGGCCGTGGCGTTGTAGTTGGCAGCAGAGCCGCCGATTTCAACGCAGTCGTCGATCACGAGGTAAGCGACGTTCTTCGCGTAGGGCTCAACGCCTTCCACGCGGAAGATGACGGTCACTTCGTGGCCCAGAACGCTGGCGTCATCATCGGCAGCAGTCTCAACGGTGTAGGATCTGCCGAGGTTGTCCTTGATGGTGGTGCCCTTGGCGTTCTTGGTGTTCGCCTTGTTGTTGAAGATAATGCCGGTGAAGGTGATCATGCCCCAGGGGCTCTCGGCGAAGGTCACGTCGAAATCGCCGTTGATCCAGGCGGGAACATAATCATCGACATCGTCGCCCAGCACGACGCGGTAGGTCCGCATCATGGTGTTGAAGACCATCAGAGCGGTCTCTTCACGGGTGGCGGGGGCGTTCCAGTCGTCGGTGGTCTTGATGTCCTTCAGGACGTCGCACTCAAAAGCCAGCCGGGCAGCGTTCTGATCCCAGCCTTCACCGACCAGCTCGCCCTTCAGGCCGTAGCCGCAGGCAGCCAGCAGCATCTTGGCCAGCTGAGCCTTGGTGACCTTGTCGCTGGGGCCGAAGTTGCCGTCGCCGTAGCCGTTGATAACGCCGTTGGACTGGCAGAAGGTGATGTAACGGGCCGCCCAGTGGTCGGCGGGCACGTCATCAAACACCTGCTTGGCAGGCCACTTTTCGACTTCGTCAGTTCCTACCATCATGTAGGAGATCATCTTCGCGGCTTCCGCGCGGGTTACATTCTGGAGGGGCTTGAAGGTCCCGTCGGGATAGCCGATCAGAATGCCGAGACCCGTCATGGCGTCGACCTGAGTCTTGTACTGAATGCTTTCCGCATCGCTGAACTTGGCGGCGCTTTCACCAGCCGCGCCCACGGTGCAGAGACCCAGCACGAAAACCAGAGCCAGAACCAGGCACAGGGTCTTCTTGAGGTTTCTCATGTTGCTTCACTCCTTCTTTTCAGATTTCCGAGTGCCCCCAACATGAATGAGGCAAACGGGCCGGGTTGGGCCCAGGGGCCCCTTTCCCTTTTAAGCGTGACCAATGTACACCGACGCCGGTTATTTTTCAATACTTCCGACGCGGTTGTAACGCAAGTGTAACTTTCGCGGGGGATCTCCCTTATAATCCCGGCCTCTCGGCCGGGATTTCTCCGGAAACGGCGGTTTCTACGCCCTTTTTCCGGTGCAGATCCTGTTAAGGAGGAAGGGCGGACGCAGCCGCGTCCGCCCGATCTTCATGGAGTTTGTTTCCGGCCTTCAGGCCGTTCTTCGGTTCAGCCGGCGATGACCGTCACGTAGATGGCGTTGCTGCCCACGCTGTGGATGCCCTTGTTGTCAACGCTCTCCACCAGGGTGATCGTCATCTTCAGGCCCGCTCTCACGTAGTTGAAGAGCTCGTCGGCATTCGTGATCGAAATGGTCGTGATCGCCGCCGCGTTGCCGACCATCTTTACGGCCACGTTGTTCAGGCTCAGGGCCGCCCACCCGTTGGTGCTCATCAGATAGAGGGTATCCTTGTCGCGCATGAGCGCTTTTTCGTTATCCACGTTCAGGGTCACGGTCCGGACGCCGGTGGCGGTGCCGTTGCCCTCGGACAGGTAGCCGGTGAGACTGTAGATGCCGTCGCTGCCCCTCTTGCAGGTGTAGAAGCCGGTGGTGGAGGGGGCGGAGGTGAGGTACAGATCGGTCATGGGCGCGCCGTTCCGATAGCCCTCGTAGTAATACACGCGCTTGCCGTTCACCAGGTTTTCAGTCGGGAGCAGGTTGGCGATATAGACGATGTCGTCGCTGACGGTCGGGGTGGGAGAGGTGCCGGCCTCCGTGAACCACACGGCCTTTACCTTCCGCACGCTGCCATAGTAAAGGGAGCTGTCCATGCCGAAGACGTAGATCACGGGGGTGCCGACCTTCGGCGCAACATTCGTCGAAATGGCCCGCTCTCCGCCGACCTTGCCGTTATACCAGATGAACTTGGCGCTGCTGTAGTCGGTGTAGGGATCGTTGGCGCTGTAATACGCGGTGGTCACCTCGCCGTTGGAGGGAAGGGTCAGGTACCACTGGTTGCCGTAGTAGGTCAGCTTGTATACCGTGTTCGTGGTCAGGTTGAGATACTCCTGGGGGATGACCATGTCGTCGATGATCTTGCCGTCCCCGCGGATGACCTGGGCATAGCACTTCTTGGACACGATTCCGAAGGTATCTTCCGTTTCTCTCGTGTAGGTGTAGAGAAGCAGGCCGTAGTCCTCGGCGCCGGCAACGATCCCGCTGTCGACTCTGTCGCTGAAGCCGATGCAGCCGCCCTGATCATCGAAATACAGGGTGTATTTGCTGCCCAGCTCCAGCTGGTACTGGGTGCCGCCCATGCGGGTGATGTTCAGCGGAAGGGAGACGTTGATCAGGTTCTCCGCCTTGGAGGGATAGATGCTGCCGCTGTTGTAGGTGGCGTTGCCTTCCAGATCATGTCCTCTCTGCTCGATGTATACGCCGCTCAGGCTCGGGCACAGTTTGGCGGTATACACGTCGCCCATATGGTAGACGGTGACCAGGGAGCCGTTCACGGCGCCCGCAGGAGCCTGCACCGGCACGTAGGTGTTGGTGGTGGGATCAAAAACGGTGGTCTGCATGGTCAGGAGGTTCATGCTGAGGGTGGAGACGAAGTAGCCTTCGGTCTTATAGGAGACCACCAGGCCGTCTGCGTTCAGCACGAAGACGCCGGGGGCCTTGTCGCGGACTTCCCTGGCGGGCACGTTGTAGCTCACCAGTTTGCCGTTGTTGAAGCTGAAAACGGATTTGGCGCTGCTGATGGTGACCGCTTCCGCAGCCTTGACCTCGGTGCACTGGTCTTCCATGAAGAAGGCGGTGGCTACCTGGGAGCTGCCGGAGGTCTCGAGCCGGTAGGTGATCCGGACCTGATGGCCCAGCATGGTGGGATCCTCGTCCATTTCCGTGACGTAATACTTCTGGAGGTTGTTGGTGCCGTCTTCGATCCGCTCGAGGACGGTGCCCTTGTAGGCGCCGGTGGCCTTGTTGGCGACGATCACGCCCTCATCCGTGTGGATGCCCCAGGGCTGCTCGGCCAGGGTCACATTATAAATACCGTTGACATACTTGGGCTCGTAGCTGCCGGTGTTCTGGGAATAGGCGACCTGCACCACGGTCATCAGGGTGTTGTAGGACAGATGCGCCATCTCTTCACGGGTGGCAGCCCCGCTCCAGTCCGCAGCCTTGAAACCCTGAAGGATCTTGGTCTCATTGGCGACTTTGAATACTTCGCTGTCCCATTCGGCGCCGGTGAACTCGCCCTGAGAGCCGTAGCCGCAGGCGGCCAGAAGCATCTTCATCACCGCATTCCGGGTGACCTTGCCGTTGGGATCGAACTTGTTGGCGCCCACGCCGTTGATGATGTTCTTTCTGTAGCAGTAGGCAATGTACTTGTTCGCCCAGTGGCTGGTGGGCACGTCGTCGAAAATCTGCTCGGTGGCGCCGTTATCCACGTTTTCGCCGCCCGCCACGTAGGCGATGATCTTCGCAGCCTCGGCCCGGGTCAGGCTCTGAGCGGGCTTGAAGCTGCCGTCCTCATAACCCTTGAGGATGCCCAGACCGGCCATGGTCTGAACAGCTTCCTTATACTGGATGCTCTGCTCATCGGTGAACACGATGTCCGCCGCGCCGACGGTGCACAGACCCAGCACGAACACCAGGGCCAGGAACAGGCACAGCGTCTTTTTCAGGTTTCTCATGTCGCAATCTCCTTTTCCGAATTTCTTCCGGGACGATATTCCGGGAAAAAGGCTTTTCCCCGGCAGGATGCCTGGGCATCTTTATACAAAAGTACTGTACAACACGCGGTGGGATTTGACAAGTCCTCCCGGCTCCATGTAACGCAAGTGTAAACTAACTCCGGCCCGGGCCCGGGCAGCGGGCCCGAAGGTCTGCGGCCTTTTTTGACAAAGTCCCCGGTTATCATTGACAAACCTGCGGGTTGCGATATAATGAGTTGTAATGTATGGAACAAGAGGAACATGTTTGTATACGAATGGAGGATATATGGACGCGGAACAACTGTTTCACACAGGCAACCACTTTGATAAACTCGGCCTCATCGTCCTGCCCGGTGCGGAAGAACTGGGCGGCAAAATCGACCGCTGGCTGGTCAACTGGGCGGCCATGGGACCGGAAGCCCGGGACAGCTTCATCATTCCGGTAGATTTTCCCCGTTTCTCCTCCGGCGACGCCAAGGGCATGCTGAAGGAAAGCGTCCGGGGCATGGATCTTTTCGTCCTGGCGGACATGGGCAACTACAGCTGCACCTATAAAATGTTCGGCCAGGTGAACCACATGAGCCCGGACGACCATTTCATGAACCTCATGCGCGTCATCCAGGCCATCGGCGGCAAAGCCAAGCGCATCACCGTCATCACCCCCCAGCTCTACGGCGCGCGGCAGCACCGGCGCACCTCCCGGGAGAGTCTGGACTGTGCCTGCGCCCTGCAGATGCTGGAAAAAATGGGCGTAAAGGGCGTCGTCACCTTCGATGCCCATGACGGCCGGGTGGAGAACGCCATCCCCCTCATGAATTTCGATAACCTCATGCCCCATTACCAGGTGCTGAAGGCCATGTTCCACCGCTTCCCCGATATCAGCACGAACAAGGAAAAGTTCATGGTGGTCAGCCCGGACGAGGGCGCCATGAACCGCAACATGTATTATTCCTCCGTCCTGGGCGTGAACCTGGGCATGTTCTACAAGCGGCGGGATTATTCCCGCATCGTCAACGGCCGCAACCCCATCGTGGCCCACGAGTATTTGGGTGAAGACGTATCCGGCAAGACCATCTTCGTGGCGGACGATATGATCTCCTCCGGGGACAGCATGCTGGATATCGCGAAGTACATGAAGTCCCACGGCGCCGGCCGCTTCTTCGCCTGCGCCACCTATTCCCTCTTCACCAACGGCCTGGATGCTTTCGACAAGGCCTATGAGGAGGGGCTGCTGGACGCGGTGTTCAGCACGAACCTGACTTATATGATGCCGGATCTCCGGATCCGCCCCTGGTTCGTGGAGGTGGACTGCAGCAAGTACATCGCCTATGTTCTGGCCGCCATGAATCATGAGGTCACCATCAGCTCCCTCCTGGATCCCCATGAGAAGATCGTCGAACTCATCGGCCGGTACCATTCGGACGAAAAATAACCCTGCCCCCGCAGAGCGGCAATAAGCAACGACCCCCTGGGGCCGATGGCTTCCAGGGGGTTTATTAACGGTCCGGATCTCAGCCGAAGACGCTCAGAAGGAATCCGGCGGCGATGGCGGAGCCGATGACGCCCGCCACGTTGGGGCCCATGGCGTGCATCAGCAGGTAGTTGTTCTTGTTGTACTTCCGGCCCACGTCCTGGGAGACCCGGGCCGCCATGGGCACCGCGGAGACGCCTGCGGAGCCGATCAGGGGGTTGATCTGGCCGCCGGAGGTCTTGTACATCACGATGCCGCCCAGCAGGCCGCCCACGGTGGAGATGCCGAAGGCGATGAGACCCAGAATGATGATCTTGATGGTGTCCAGATTCAGGAAGTTCTGTGCCACCATGGTGGCGCCGACGCTGGTGGCCAGGAAGATGGTCACGATGTTCATCAGCGCGTTCTGGGCCGTATCGGAGAGGCGGTCGGTCACGCCGCATTCCCGGAACAGGTTGCCCAGCATCAGGCAGCCGATCAGGGGCGCCGTGGAGGGCAGGAGCAGGATCACGAAGGTGGCCACCACCACGGGGAACACGATCTTCTCCGTCTTGGAGACCTCCCGGGCCTGGACCATCTTGACGGCGCGCATCTTATCGTTGGTCAGCGCCTTCATCAGGGGCGGCTGGATCAGGGGGATCAGGGCCATATAGGAATAGGCCGCGATGGCGATGGGACCCAGCAGCTCCGGGGCCAGCTTGGTGGTGAGGAAAATGGCGGTGGGGCCGTCCGCTCCTCCGATGATGCCGATGGAGGCGGCCTGGGGCCCGGTGAAGCCCAGCAGCACGGCGCCGAAGAAGGCCACGAACACGCCCAGCTGGGCTGCAGCGCCCAGAAGCAGGCTCTTGGGCCGGGCCAGCAGGGGACCGAAGTCCGTCATGGCGCCCACGCCCATGAAGATCAGGGACGGGTAGATCCCGGCTTTGACGCCGATGTAAAAGAAGTCCAGCAATCCGGCGTTGGCCATGATATAGCCGTAGCTGTGGTAATAGGGGCCGTCGGGATCCAGGAAATCCGCCCACAGCTCAGGATGGTACAGGGCGTTGGAACCCATGCCGACGAAGTAGCTGAGGTTGCTCAGCAGGCACCCGAAGGCGATGCCGCAGAGCAGCAGCGGCTCGAACTTCTTGACGATGCCCAGGTAGAGCAGCAGGAAGGCGATGAGGATCATGATCAGGTTTTTCCAGCCGCCGTCGGTAATGAAGAAGGCCGCAAAGCCGGATTCCAGACCCAGCTTCTGCAGCACGCTCAGAATATTCATGCAGGCCCCTCCTTACGCGATGACCGCCAGAGGGCTTCCGGTCTCCACCACCGCGCCCTGACTGACCACGATCTGGGCCACGGTGCCGGTTTTCGTCGAGACGACTTCGTTTTCCATCTTCATGGCTTCCAGGATGAGGAGCACGTCCCCTTCCTTCACCTGCTGGCCCTGGGAGACCAGGAGCTTCAGCACGTTGCCGGGCATGGGGCTCTTGATGACTTCGCCGGCGGCCAGTCCGGCTGTGGGCGCCGCGGGAGCGGCAGGGGCGGCGGCGGGAGCTGCGGGAGCTGCGGCAGGAGCCGCAGCGGCGGGGGCGGCAGGGGCAGTCAGTTCATATTCATCCAGCAGCATGGCTTCGCCCTGCTCTACCTCGACCTCGAATACACGGTTATTGAGCGTAACCTTATACTTCATCCTCTCGTACCTCCCTGATGGAAATAAAGCGAAGTTCGTTAAGGGGCTTGCCCAGGCTGTCGGCCACGATGGCCATGACCATGGCGGCGTCCCTGGGGTCGGTGTCGTACAGCTTCAGCTCGCCGGCGGCGCCGGGAGCCTTGGGCGCGGGTTCGGCCGAGGCCGCCTTCGGCTGCACGGCCTCCGGGGCAGGGGCGGAAGCGGCGGCTTTTTCCCGGTGCATGATCTTTCCCACGATCAGCAGCACGGCCATCAGCATCACCAGGCCCAGGAATACCACCGCGTAACCCAGGATCGCCGTGCCCAGGGCTTGGGGAATGGAAATGCTGGCGGAACCTGTCATCTTCAACCCTCCTTGACCGGGGTGACGCTGTAGCGCACCACCTTCTCCTCCCGGGCTTTCCTTTCGGCGAAGAACTTCTCCGCCACCTCGGGGAAGGAGATATAGCTGAGCACGTCCTCCTCGCAGCGGGCGGTGTCACCCAGCTTGGCGGCGGCTTTTTCGTATACGTCCGTGGGCAGGCTGTCGGCGTAGCGGCCCTGGATGGGCTGCTCCCCGGCCAGGATCTTCTCCCGCACCTGGGGATCGATGGGAGCGGGGGTACGTCCGTACTCGCCCCGGCAGTATGCCTTCATCTCGGCGCCCACGTTTTTGTAGCGCTCCCCTGCCAGAACGTTCTGCACCGCCTGGGTGCCTACCAGCTGGCTGGTGGGGGTCACCAGGGGCGGATAGCCCATGTCCGCCCGGACCTTGGGCGTCTCCACCAGGACCTCGTCGTACCGGTCCAGGGCGTTCAGGCTCTTCATCTGGCTCAGGAGGTTGGAGAGCATGCCTCCGGGGATCTGGTAGGTCAGGCACTGGGTATCCGTGGCCATGGAGATGGGGTTCAGGGTGCCCTTGGCCAGGAAATCCGCCCGGATGGGCTTGAAGAACGCCGCCATCTTCAGCAGGGCGTCGTTGTTGAGGCCGGTCTCGTAGCCCAGCTCCCGCAGAGCGAAGTCCAGCGTTTCCGTGGCGGGCTGGCTGGTGCCGCCCGAGAAGGGAGAGATGGCGGTATCGATCACGTCGGCCCCGGCTTCCACGGCCTTCAGATAGGTCATGAATGCCAGACCGGTGGTGCAGTGGGTATGGACCACCACGGGCAGATCCACCGCGTCCTTGATGGCGGAGACCAGATCATAGGCGTTTTTCGGAGACAGGATGCCGGCCATGTCCTTGATGCAGATGGAGGCGACGCCCATGGCCTTCAGCTCCTTGACCATCTCCACGTACTTGTCCAGGGTGTGGACGGGGGAGGTGGTGTAGGAGATGGTGCCGGAGGCCATGGCCCCGGATTTCACCGTCTCCTCTATGGCGACCTTCAGGTTTTCCACGTCGTTGAGGGCGTCGAAGATCCGGATGATATCGATGCCGTTGCGGACGCTGGCCCGGACGAAGCGCCGGACGATATCGTCGCTGTAATGCTTGTAGCCCAGGATGTTCTGCCCCCGCAGAAGCATCTGCAGCTTGGTATCGGGCATGGCCGCCCGGATCTTCCGCAGGCGCTCCCAGGGATCCTCCCCGAGGAATCGGAGGCATACGTCAAAAGTCGCTCCGCCCCAGACCTCCGCAGAGTAGAACCCCGCCTGATTGATCGTCTCCAGGATGGGCTGGAACTGATCAAAAGCCAGGCGCGTGGCTACCAGGGACTGGCTGGCGTCCCGGAGCGCTGTTTCGGTAAACTGTACTTTCTTCATGGGACCTCCTTAATATATGCTGAATATATGCTGATGTGCCGAAGTGCTGAAATGATGCGTACGAATAATAATACAAAATCCCCGTATCGATTGCAAGAGTCAAAATCGGTCGAATTGCAAAAAACCCCGAACGCAGAAAAACGCCCCGGATGAACCGGGGCGTCCATAGAATCAGGGTTTGTCACGCATTGAGGTACTTTCTCAGATCGTTCCGTTCCGGATCTTGGCCTTGAACTGGGCCAGGTCCTTTTCAAACAGCTTCTGCTTGTCCTTGTCGAAGCCCATGGCCAGGGGATGGCCCTTGGCCCGAATCGCCTCCATGGCCCGCTGCACGGTGCCCAGTTCTCCCTGACGCACGCTCCATTGCTCGGTTTCGGAGCGGAGGCCCAGAGACCAGTCCTTTTTGCCCCCTTCCAGTCTGCGGCTCCGGGGATAGACCCAGAGCACTTCTTCCACGGGCATGACCCGGGAGGAGAAGGTGCGCAGCCACCAGATGTACTTGTCCCCCAGCACAAGGTTGTTCTTCCTGCCGAAGCGCACGCCCCTGGCAAAGTCCTGCCCCATCGACTTCCGGCCCCATTTCTGCAGGGCGCGCCGGTAGGGCTTTTCCCAGATCCCCAGGAAAATGGAGATCAGGATCAGCAGAGCCAGGACCACGCACAGGACGGCCAGGATCGCCAGGATCTCCGCTCCCGCCCGGGAACGGTCCCCCCAGTAGCCCATGGTCATGTGGTAGGGCAGGATCACGTCGTTCAGGTAGGCGCTGTAGTCCCCGGTCTCGGCATACTGACTCACGTCGGCGCCGGTGGCCGTGTCCGTGGTGACGCCCTCCCGGTCGGTCTTGATGTTCTGTTCGGTGATCCACTTGATGAGTATATCCCGGGTCTCGGTATTCTCTCCGGGCTCCACGGTGCCCTCCAGCTTCGCGAACTTCAGCTCCAGCATGCTGCCGATGGCGCCGTCCGCCACCATCTGCTTCCCGTCGTCATACTTCTGCAGCTCCGCCACGTCCGCCTTGGTGATCCGGACGGAGAGGTATTTCCCGTCTACGATCAGGTAGCAGTAACGTTCTTCGATGATGGTCTCTTCCTCTTCGGTCGTATACCCCATGAAGGCGTAGGTCTGGGCGCCCAGGGTCTCCGCCGAAACGGTGACGTAGCTCCCTTTCAGATCCGCCAGATGCAGGGTATCCGCCTCCCGGGGCTGACGGAAGCGGTAGACGCAGCCGGACCCGCCCAGGACCCAGAGCAGGGCGGCCAGGGCCAGCAGCACCAGCATGGCGGGGATCAGCAGCCGGAGGTACCGGCTTCTTACGGCAAGGTTCATGGCCGCTTACAGGTCCGCAAAGTCGTTCTGCTCTTCCCGGAAGGCGCAGAGCTTCGTCTTCATGGCCAGATACTTGTCCTTCGCCTGCAGGGCCAGGTTGGCGATCTCCTGCCGGTAATGGTATACCACGTACGCCAAAGCGGCGAGGACCATCACCGCCGCGAGATATTTCAGAAAGCGTTTCATGTTTTCGTGCCTCCCGTCTGTGTTCCGGGGGACGGCGCCGCCGTCCCGGTATGACTGATCTATCTTTTTTATTTTATCCAATCTTCCGGGAAAACGCAAGATAAATGTCCGGGAACCGCTCCCTCCCGTTTCCAGTTTGGCCGCCCGCTCCCGGGGCATCCTAAATGCGGAAAAGGAGGGATCTGCGTATGGGTTCCGGATTCTGGAAAGGAATGGGCGCAGGCCTGGCGGTGGGCCTGGGCGTGGGCATGCTCATGAAGCCCAGGAAAAAGAGCCACGCCGCCGCGAAGCTCATCCGCACCGCGGGAGACGTGGTGGACCGGGTCGGCGCCTTCCTCGGCGTATGACCGATGGGGCTGCTGCGGAAAAGGCAGCAGCCCCATGAATTCTCCCGGACAGATCCGAGCTCATGACCGGCGGTCCCGGGTAAACCGACTGAACCGGTCCGCCACCCGGAGCATATCCTCCGGCAGCCGCTTCCGGCATTCCTCCTTCAGTTCCTCCGGCACCCCCCAGAAGGCCTCCCCGATGGCGGCGGAGATGCAGGTGAGGGTGTCGCAGTCGCCTCCCAGGGACACGGCGGTGCGGAGATTGTCCTCGAAGCTCTCCGCTTCCAGAAAGGCGATGACGGCTTCCGGCACCGTGCCCTGACAGCTTACATCGAATCTGTAATCCGGGCGGATCTCGTCGCAGGTACGGCTGAGGTCGTAGCCGAACTGCCGGGCGATATAGTCCCGGATCTCCCCCTTCCCCGCGCCGGCGCGGGCCAGGAACACGGCCGAAGCCGCAGCCTCCGCCCCCTTGATCCCCTCCGGGTGATCGTGGGTGACCCTGGCGGTGCGGGCGGCGGCTTGCCGGGTCTCCTCCAGGGTGTCGAACAGCCAGCCTGCGGAGGAGACGCGCATGGCGGAGCCGTTGCCCCAGCTGTGGTAAGGCTTCGGGTCCGGGGAGGCGAGCCATTGGTCGAACCGCCCTCCGTAGCCCGCGGCGGGGTATCGCCTTCCCCAGCGCCGCATGCTCTCCGTCAGCGCCCGGAGGATCTCCTCTTCCCCCTGTCCCAGGGTATCCATCAGGGCCTCCGCCACGGCTACGGTCATCACCGTGTCGTCCGTGAACCGGGAGCCGGGGATGAACAGGGGAAAATCCTTTGTCTTTCCGCTCAGATCAAATTCATAAGGGGACCCGATCATGTCCCCCAGGATCGCTCCATACATCTTATATATATCCTCCTTTATGTCCGTATTCGTCCTGTTGTCCTATCCCAGCAGGGTCTCCGCCATGACCCCCAGGGCCCGCGCCAGGGGGAGGAGCTCATCCGCGTACAGGGGCCGCTCCTCCCGCAGGACCCTGCACAGGCAGCCGTAATGCATACCGCTGCGGGCAGCCAGTTCCTCTGCCGTCATCCCCCGCTCTCCCAGGAGCCGCTTCAGCTCCCGGTTCGCTCCGTAATCCCGCTTCATTCTTGCCTCCGGATGTTCAACTCTTTTGAACTAATTCTACTATACTCGGTTTTTGCTCCCGTGTCAAGTTGATTTGTTCAAATTTTTTGAATTTTCCCCTTGCCCCGAAGGAGACGCCGTGGTATGCTGTTGCCAGAAGGAAAAAGGAGGGGCGGAAATGGCTACAACGGCGGAGCGGCTGCGGACGCTGATGGCGGAGCGGGGGCTGAAGCAGGCGGATATCCTGCGCCTGGCGGAGGAGATCTCCGGACCGGAACGGCTGACGAAAACGGATCTGAGTCAGTACGTTTCCGGCAAGGTGCGCCCCGGCCCGGGGAAGCTCCGGCTCCTGGCGAAGGCCCTGGGGGTGGGGGAAGCCTGGCTCCTGGGTTATGAGGAATCCCCGGAGGAGGCGGGTATGGACGGAGACGTCCGCCAGTATCTTCAATTCGTCCGGGATAATCCGGAGTACCGCATGATGTTCGACCTCTGCGGCTCCGCCACCCTGGATGAGATCAAGGCCACCGTGGCCTTCCTGAAAGCCCTGCGGGAGCAGAAGCGGGATGAGGGATGATCTCTGCGTCCGCTTCCTTCCCTTCCCCAACCGGGCGGCGCGGGCGGCGGTGATGCCCAATGAAGAGGGCAGCTATGATATCCTGGTAAACACCCTGTATCCGGAGGAAGTCCAGCGCCGTGCCCTGGAGCACGAGCTGGAACACCTGCGCCTGGACCATCTGCATCGGGGGGAGAGCGTCCTTCTCCAGGAGGCGGAAGCCCGGGGAGAGGACGCGGACTGGCGGAGCATCTGCTGCTATACCCCCGCCGGGATCCTGGAGGAATTCATCCCCTCCTCTTCCCGGGCGGATTTTGCCCTGGTGGTCCCCGGCCAGGGGATGAAGCCCCATTACCGACAGGGTCAGCTTCTGTTCTGCCGGGACCGGCAGCCCCGATGGAACGGGGATGCGGCGGTCTTTCTCATCGGCGGCAGGGCGGAACTGCGCCAGGTATATCGGGACGCCTTCGGCTGCCGCTATCTGCTGAACCCCAACCGGGCCTGCGCCGGGGAGGATCTGGTGGTCCCCGCCGGAGAGGAAGCCCCGCCTCTGCTGGGCACCCCGCTGAAGCGGCGGCG
>JAEEGF011508667.1_pt1 | contig 47889 bp, 34 predicted proteins | sample 9134171 | NCBI WGS metagenome assembly JAEEGF01 (sample SAMN16246542, study PRJNA631951) | gut metagenome | biome: gut microbiome; feature: rumen; material: AP-attached | host: Bos | place: Iran: Karaj | collected 2018-10
AGCACCGTCATTATAACGATATCCTTCAAAGGCAGAGCGGGCATTTGTAACAGCCCTGTTCAGTCTTGTGTAAATCCAGCGGTCAATTTCTGTCAGGTCAGAATCCTTTACAGGAATTAAAGTTCTTCCTTCAAGATTTCCTAAAATGTAGCGGCTTGCATTCCATACTTTGTTACAGAATTTACTTCCCATCTTAAAGGAATCCTTGTCAACCAGAACATCCTGTCCCTGAGCACACATAAAGGCCAGTGTATATTTAAGGGCATCTGAACCAAATTCATCAATAATATCCAGAGGGTCAATTCCGTTTCCAAGAGACTTGGACATTTTGCGGCCCTGCTTATCGCGAACAAGACCATGCATGTAAATGTCATGGAAAGGAACTTTTCCTGTAAACTCAAGGCCTGCCATAATCATTCTTGCAACCCAGAAGAAGATAATGTCGTAAGCAGTTACAAGTGCAGTTGTAGGATAGAACTGAGCCAGGTCCGGTGTATTCTCAGGCCAGCCGAATGTAGAGAAAGGCCATAGCCATGAAGAGAACCATGTATCCAGTACGTCAGGGTCCTGCTCAAGATCAGCAGCACCACAGCCGCATTTTGGACATTTTTCAGGATCAGTGCGGCTTACAATAACTTCACCACACTTCTGGCAGTACCATACAGGAATTCTGTGTCCCCACCAGATCTGACGGCTTACACACCAGTCGCGGATATTAACCAGCCACTGCTCGTAAGTATTTTCCCACTTCTGAGGGAAGAATTTAATTTCACCATTCTTCCAGGCAGCAAGAGCCTTATCTGCCATTGGCTTCATTTTAACAAACCACTGATTACTTAAATAAGGTTCAACTACAGTTTTACAGCGGTAACAGTGTCCTACAGAGTGAACCATTTTTTCTTCACCCTTAAAGAGACCTGCTTCAGTCAAATCTTCAATTACAAGTTTACGTGCAGCTTCAGGCTTAAGTCCCTGATATTTTTCAGGAACATTTTCGTTAAGTCTTCCATCAGGAGTAAGAAGGTTGATTACTTCAAGATTGTGACGCTTACCAACTTCCCAGTCGTTAGGGTCATGAGCAGGAGTAATCTTTACCATACCGGTTCCGAATTCCATATCAACATAATCATCTGCAATGATAGGAATTTCCTTTCCTGTAAGAGGCAGCTTAAGTTTTTTACCAACTATTGCCTTGTAACGATCATCTTTTGGATTAACGGCAACTGCAGTATCGCCAAAGAAAGTTTCCGGACGGGTTGTAGCAACTTCAATCTTTCCGCTTCCATCAGCATATTCATAATAAAGGTGATACATTGCACCCTGGGTATCCTCATGGTCTACTTCATCATCTGCAAGGGCAGTACCACAGCGTGGACACCAGTTTACAAGACGTTTACCACGATACATCAGGCCACGTTCATACAAAGTAACGAAAACATCACGAACAGCTGCAGACAGACCTTCATCATAAGTAAAGCGTTCCCTGTCCCAGTCAGTTGAGTTGCCAAGTTTTTTCTGCTGTTTTACGATTATATTGTGATGATCTTCCTTAACTTTCCATGTGCGCTCAATAAATTTTTCACGGCCCAGATCATTGCGGCTAAGACCTTCTTTCTTAAGCTGGCGTTCTACAACGTTCTGTGTTGCAATACCTGCGTGGTCAGTTCCTGTGAGCCATAAAGTATTGTCCCCGTTCATACGGTGATAGCGGACAACAATATCCTGAAGAGTATTGTTAAGACCGTGTCCCATGTGAAGGACACCTGTTACGTTTGGAGGAGGAATAACCACAGTATATTTAGAGACGACCTTATTTTTAGACTTTTCAAGATAAGACTGGTGCAGCGGCGATTCTGGATCTGATGCTGGTTTGAAGCACTTTTCATCTACCCACTGCTGGTAGATTCTGTCTTCGAATTCTTTTGGATTGTAAGCTTTTTCAAGTTCAATAGCTTTCATAAAAAGACCTCTCTAAAAATATACTTAGGAAATGATTATATTGTTTTTTTCACTTACATTCTAGTGGGAATTCTGGGGATTTTTTCATATTTAAAGGTTCTGAAAAAAAAGATTTACCTTGTGAACAATTAAATGGTAGTATTTCACAAAGATTAAAATCAATTAAAAACAAAGGAAAGAACTATGACTGAAAAATATTCTTCTTTATGTAAACAACTGGCTTCAATGGTTGAATATGAAAAACACTGGGTACCTAATCTGGCAAATGCCTCTTCCCTTCTATGGCAGAATCTTGAAGGATTAAACTGGGCAGGATTTTATACAATGGAAAAAGAAGGCTATCTGCTTCTGGGACCATTCCAGGGTAAACCAGCCTGCATCCGTATTGCTCCGGGAAAAGGTGTGTGTGGAACGGCAGCGGCAGAAGATAAAACTCAGCTTGTGGCAGATGTGCACCAGTTCAAGGGACACATTGCCTGCGATTCTGCATCAAATTCAGAAATCGTAATTCCCCTTCACAATCAGGAAGGTAAAGTGACTGGAGTTATGGACATAGACAGTCCGGAATTAAATCACTTTACCCTGGAAGACAAAGAGGGGCTGGAAGCCTTTGCAAAAATTCTGGAGACTTCCTGCCTCTGGGATTAAATCAGGAATTATGTTAACTCGAAGGCGCCGGTGTATAATTTGTAGTACCGGCCTTCTTTCTTCATCAAATCGTTGTGATTTCCCCTTTCGATTATATTGCCCTTTTCAAGAACAATGATTTCGTCAGAGTTTCTTACAGTTGAAAGACGGTGGGCAATTACAAACACAGTTCTTCCTTCCATAAGACGATCCATTCCTTTTTCAATCAGTTTTTCTGTACGAGTATCAATTGAAGATGTTGCTTCATCCAGAATCAGTACAGGAGGATCTGCAACGGCTGCCCTGGCAATAGCAAGAAGCTGACGCTGTCCCTGAGAAAGATTTCCTCCGTCTCCAGTAATTACAGTGTCGTAGCCGTGTTCCAGGTGACGGATAAAATGATCCGCATTGGCAAGTTTTGCAGCCGCAATAACCTGAGCTTCTGAAGCTTCCAGATTACCGTACTTGATGTTATCACGGATTGTTCCTGTAAAGAGATGAGTATCCTGGAGAACCATTCCAAGAGATTTCCTCAAATCACTTTTGCAGATTTTCTTAAGGGGAATTCCATCAAAAGTAATTGAACCTTGTTCCTCTTCAATATCGTAAAAACGGGTAAGAAGATTTGTGATTGTAGTTTTTCCCGAACCTGTAGAACCTACAAGGGCAATCTTCTGACCAGGCTTTGCGTGTAAGGAGATGCCATGGAGAATTTCTTTTTCAGGCACATAGCTGAATGAAACATTCTGAAAATCCACATCCCCCCGAAGCTTTATAAGTTTACTGTTTTCATCTGCAGAATAACTTTCTTCAACATAATCGGCCTTGTCAATTGAAAGAGCAAGATCTGCCGGCAGTTTCCAGGCCCATTCACCAGTATTTGCAAAAGTCTGAACCAGATGTACTTTTCCATCTGCACTTGAAGAAGGAGCTGTTTCTGTGGCGTTAACAAGATGAATTGTTCCATCATCAATTTCTGCCTTTTCATCGATTACTGCAAAAATTCTTTCAGCACCTGCAAGAGCATTAAGTACAGAGTTTATCTGCTGGCTCATCTGTGTAATTGGACGGCTGAAACTTCTTGTATACTGAAGGAAAGCGGCAATTGAACCAAGAGTCATTCCACGGCTGATTACAAGAACAGCTCCTGCAATTGCAACACAGGCATATTGAATGTGACTCATGTTATTCATAATAGGCATAAGAATATTGGCATATGAATTTGCCCTTGTACCGGCTTTACACAACTCATCATTAATTACATTGAATTCTTCAGTGCATACACCTTCATGATTAAAGACTTTTACAACCTTCTGTCCTTCCATCATTTCTTCAATATAGCCGTTTACCTTAGCAATATTTTTTTGATTTTCCCGGAAGGCAACTGCTGACTTCTTACCTACAAAAGCAGCAAAGGCCATCATCAGAAATATACACACAATGACAATACCTGTAAGCAGAGGGCTTACAATCAGCATCATTACAAAAACAGCCGCAACTGTAATTATTGAAGAGAGGAGCTGTGGAACAGTTTGACTCATCATATCTCTGAGAGTATCAATGTCGTTTGTAAACAAAGACATAAGTTCTCCGTGAGTGTGATTGTCAAAGTAACGTAAAGGAAGAGTTTCCAGGTGATTAAAAACATCCTTTCTTATGCGGAAAAGAGTCCTTGTAGAAATAAAGAGCATAAGCCTGAGGTTAATCCAGGTACATAAGGCTCCTGCAAGAAATATTCCTGCAATTTTACCAAGGAAAATGAGGAAAGGAAGAAAATCCTTTGCGGTAAGACTGACATTTTCGCTGGTCACTTTATTCAGTAAAGGAATGATGTAATCATCGATTGCAGGTCTGAGCATTGAATCTCCCAGCACCTGAGCTCCTGCACTAAAGACAACTGCCAGCAGCACAATAATAAGGGCTGGCCAGTATTTGAGCATATATTTAAGCAGGCGGCCAATTGTTTTACCAGTATTTTTTGGCTTGCCTTTTGCTTTCATTCTGTCTGCGTTTCTATTTGGTCCCGGCATGACAATTCCTCCTAATTTTCAGACTGCTGAGAGTCATAAACTTCGCGGTAGATTTCATTGTTTGCCAGAAGTTCTTTATGTGTTCCAAAGCCATTGATTTTTCCATTATCCATAACAAAAATAATATCCGCATCCTGAACAGAATTAATTCTCTGGGCAATGATGATTTTTGTTGTTTCAGGAAGGGATGAACGTAAAGCCGTCCTGATTCTTGAATCTGTTGCCGTATCAACTGCGGATGTAGAATCATCAAGGATAAGAATCTTTGGTTTCTTTAAAAGAGCACGGGCAATACAAAGACGCTGTTTCTGTCCACCGGAAACATTTGATCCTCCCTGCTCAATGTGGGTGTCATATCCCTGTGGAAGATTTTTTACAAATTCATCTGCATCAGCCGCTTTACAGGCCTCAATCATTTCTTCGTCGCTTGCATTTAAATTTCCCCAGCGAAGATTGTCCTTTACGCTTCCACTGAACAAAACATTCTTTTGAAGAACCATGGCAACATTGTCACGAAGACTTACCAGGTTATAGTTTTTAACATTCTGTCCGCCAACTTTTACACTGCCTTCCAGAACATCATACAAACGTGGAATAAGGCTCACCAGTGTTGATTTTGAAGAACCGGTTCCACCAATAATTCCCACAACAGAACCTGAATCAATGTGGAAATTAATATTTTCCAGGACAACATTATTTTTGTCTTTAACGTAAGAGAAGCTTACGTTTTCAAAATCAATGCTTCCGTCTTTAACTTCTGTCAGTCCCCCGTCAGGAGAGTCAGGATTTTTTATTTCAGGCTCTTCATCAAGAACTTCTACAATTCTGGAAATACTTGCTTTTGAAAGAACCAGCATAATGAAGACCATTGAAACCATCATCAGGCTCATAAGAACCTGCCCGATATAGGAAAGGAAGCTGATAAGTTCACCAGACTGCATGTCTCCCACGGTAATCATTTTTCCACCAAACCATAAGGCAGCAATCATTGCAAAATATACAACAATCTGCATTACAGGCATGATGAAGATAACCAGTTTTTCAGCCTTTACCTGCATCTTTCTGAGAGTGTCAGCTGCATTTTCAAATTTGCTGTTTTCGTATTTTTCCCTTACAAAAGATTTTACAACCCTTACCCCAATAAGATTTTCCTGAACAGTATTGTTCATTTTATCGTACTGGCCCAGCATTCTCTGAAAGCGTGGATAGGCAATTGCAGAAAGAACTGCAAGTACAATTACAAGGACTGGAATTGCAACAAGGAAAATTATTGAAAGTCTTTTGTTAATGATTACAGCAAGAACAACACCACTTATTAACATAAAAGGTGCCCTGATGCACATGCGGATAATCATCTGATAAGTGTTCTGTACATTAGTTACATCTGTTGTTAAACGGGTTACCAGTGATGAAGTTGAAAAGTGATCTACATTTCCAAAAGAAAAAGACTGAACATTTGCAAAAAGATTCCGCCTTAAATTTCTTGAAAACCCCTGGGAAGCAACAGCAGAAAATCTTCCTCCTCCAAAACCGCAAAGGAGGGAAATAATGGCCATTCCTACCATTATAAGGCCTGCAATTATTACATACTTGAGGTCTTTATTGGCAATTCCATCATCAATGATATGAGCCATCATGAGAGGAATAAGAGTTTCCATTACAACTTCACCAATCATTGTAACTGGACTTAAGAGGGAATAGACCTTGTATCTGGTCTCAAGCCCCTTCATCATTTTCGATAAATTAGACATGTTTTAAATGATAATTATAATTTTCTAAATCATCAATAAATATTTTGCATAATAACGCTTTATTATGGCAGAAAATTTTATTTTTGAAGCAGAGTAAAAACTTTGTCCTGAGGATTAAAAACAACCCCTTCATTATCATTTTCCACAGGATACTTACCTTTTATAAAGTAATTTTCCAGCAGATGTTTGTAGTAGCACGCTACATCATCTTTTTTACCGTCAGCATACAACTTCTTTTTCATAAGGTCATTTAATTTTTCAAGGGCCAGAGAATAATCACCTTCTTCAAATTTTTCCATGAAGGATTCCCAGTTAAGAACATAGTCTTTCATTTCTTCTGAAGCAGAGGAAGTTTCTTCAATAAGTTCATACAGGCGGATTGGTGTATTTACATTTACAACCCTTACTTTATCCAGGCTGCGGAGAATAAAAAGCTCTCCAAGAAGATTGCGGCTTGCTTCACTTATTAAAATTCCATTTGTATGATACTGTTTGTTTACACCTTCCAGACGGGATGCAAGATTTACATTATTTCCCATCATTGTGTAATTCTTTTTATTTTCAGAACCAAAGTAACCGGCAATCATTTCACCGGAATTTATTCCTATTCTGGTAAAGATTGTTTTTTTGTTTTCCACCATAATTCTGAAAGCTTCATATAATTCAATATCCATTGAAGCATTTTTCTGCAGGGAAGCGCATTTAACAATCTCTTCATTCATCTTTATTTCTGCCCGTTTCATTTTTACAGCGGCAGTACAGGCCCGAACTGCGTGATCCTCCATTTCCACAGGAGCACCAACCATGGCAACAATTGCATCACCTTCGTACTTGTCTACAGTTCCGTATTCTTCAATGATAATTTCTGACATGCGGGTAAGATAATAGTTAAGCAGCTGTCCCAGTTGTCCTGCAGTCAAAAGTTCACTGAAAGAAGAAAACTTTTGTATATCAGTAAAGATAGCAGTCATCTGGAATTTTTTTCCGCCAAGAGTAAAAGAGGCCGGATCATTTATAATCTGATTAACAACATCTTTTGAAAGACACTGACTGAAAGCGGTTTTAATAAAACGCTTTTGTTTTCCTTCCGCTGCAAAACTGATAATTACACTTACAATAAAAGAAGTAAGGAAGGCAATAAAAGGACCAATAATATAAATCCAGTAATTGAATATAAATAAGAAGTAAGGTAGTCCAATACATAAAATCAATCCGGACAGAAAAGCTGCAACCATGAGAGGAAGCTGAATATTCTGGTTTTTACGGCTTGAGGCAAAAGAAACCCCAAAGGCCCCGTAAAGGGCAGCTGCAAAAATCCACAGAATCATGAGGATTGAAGGAGCTTTATGCATGAAATTATCAGTCAGATAATTATCAAGAACAGTGATATGTACCCCTACCCCAGGAAAAACCTGAGAAACAGGAGTTGAACAAATATCAAAAAGTCCCGGTGCATAATATGCTACAAAAACAAATTCGTCTTCAAAATCTTCAGGCCAGTACATCGGTTCAAGAGCTTCAAGTTCTTCTGCAGAGGCTCCATTTGATTCTGCTTCCTTATAAATTTTGTACTGATCAATGCTTTTGAAAATATCCATTGCCCAGTAGGGATGATAATCGTCAATTGATTTTTGATAACGGAGAAGGACAGTTCCATCTTTAAGACGGGGAACTCTGGAAAAATCTGCCTGTCCGGTGAGGTAAAGGGATGCGGTTCCCAGGGAAGGATATGTTTTTCCCTCATATTCATATTCAAGATATGCCCTGCGGATAATGTCATCATCATCCATTACACTTGTAATATTTCCAATGAGGGCAGCATTTTCACGAACAGGAGGGACTGGGAACTGGGCACTTTTATTTCCGTCTTTATCACTTGAAACAAACAGAGTCTGAATTACCCGGCCTGAATTCTTTTCAGCAAGGGCAAGTTTTAAATCATCCTCTTCTCCATAAACAGAAGGCTCTGTATAAAGAATATCAAAAGTTATGGAAGCTGCATTCCCCTGAGAAAAAAAGTCTATCATCCTTCCATAGGCTTCTCTTGGCCAGGGCCAGCTCCATCCATACTCGTTACTGGCCCAGTCGATTGAATTCTGATCAACTCCAATAAAATAAATGTCACTGGCAGGGGACTTATATCTGGAAGAAAAAATCATTCTCTGGTCATAAGTCTTATTTTCAAAATAATCCAGTATTCCTGTAAAGGACAAAATTGTACTCAGGACAAAACTTGCAGCGGCAATAATAAATGCCCTGAGCATTATAACTTTTTCTCTCTTCATATAAATCCTGTTTCAGTCAGACTTAGACCCTTACTGTAACTCTGCAGTATTAGTCTGGAAGCGGGCCTTTCTTTCTTCTTTGCCGGTGAAGGTATAAGTTTTATTCAGTTTTTTAAGTTTTGCATTAACCTTTTTAATACGGTCCTGTGGTTTTGGATGTGTTGAATTCCATCCTCCGGTTTCTGTATTTCCGGATATAAGATTTAACATATCCACCATGGCATTAGGATCGTAGCCGGCAGCGACCATAAGGTTTAATGCAGTTTCATCTGCCTTAAATTCCTGACTCTGAGAATAACCAGAGTTTACAAGAGTATTGGCGGCAGTGCTGGCATTGTCATAAAGCTCCATTGCCTGGCCTTCTACTTTTGCAACATCAACTCCGGATTTTTCCAGAACTCTTTCAATTTTTACAAGGTCACTGTTTTTATTTTTTTCTTCAAGCAGGGTTGCCTTTCCGATTTTACCAGCAGCATCAGTTACACGGTTAGTTTTAATTGCATTAATATTATGCTTAAGCTGAATATGCCCAATCTCGTGAGCAAGTACAGCGGCAAGGGCATCTTCCGAATCGCAGGCCTTAATCAAACCACGGCTTACAAAAATGTGGCCCCCTGGTGTTGCCATTGCATTAATCTCATCAGTATCAATTATTGCTACATGATACCCATTGTACAAATAAGGCTGTTCAGAATTCATTGTAAGGGCTGCGCAGATTCTGTTCAGGTAAAGGGTTGCCTTTGGTGCTTTTTTATAAACAGGATACTGGGCAGTAATTGTAGCAGCAACGGTACGGCCAATAAAGTATTCATCTTCAGGTTCAATTTCAGTTACAACTTTTATAACTGATTCAAGGGCATCCATATTTGCCTTTTCTTCTTCACTGCCATTTTTGCCGTCCTTTATCATATCATTCATCAAATCTCCAAACCCATATGAATAGGAAGCAAAAACTGCAAAGAGGGAAAGGAATAAAGCTAATGCAAATCTGATTCTTTTCATTCCTTTTCCTCCTCTACTGTAAGTCCCCCTTCCCTCATGAAATCAAGATTGCTTTCATAAGAAACGGTCTGCTTTTCCGTAAAATCTACATCAGAATAATCAGTATTAAATCCGGCCGCAAAAACCTCTTCTACAGTTGTGTTAAAACCTTTTCCGGCCAGAGCAATTTCTTTTGCATCCGCAGAAGAATTACTGGCGCCAGAAGCGATTCTATGATCTGTTAAAGCAGTTGCAGGAAGCCATCCTTTAACACTAGAGTCAGACTTTAAAGAAACCATAATCCATTTTTGTTTATCTTCAATAATAGTTACCTGATCTCCATATTTTAAGACTGCAACTTTTGAGGAACCTACTGAAGCCTTCTCCTTAAGCTGTACATTCTGTGCACAGACCCATCTGTCTCCCTTCTGTTTAGGAGCAGCAAAAATCAGTGCTGTACAGAGACTGATTGTAATAATAAGAATTACTTTTTTGACAAATCTTTCCATACCTCAGATTTTAACATGCAACTTTCAATACTTCCACCTAAAAATAAAAAACGGCCCCTGTAAGAAAGGACCGTTTACACATATTATATGGAAGATTTTCAGTTTTACCAGTTTTTAATCATCTGAACAGGTTCTGTCTCTATACGGATTTCCGGAAGTTTTGGAAGTACAGTATAAGAATTGTAGAGCCAGTCACCGTCCGGAGAATCTTCTCCAGGCTTTCCGTTTTCAGGATGATTTAAGCCATCAGCAGGAGGAGCAAAAATATTCAAATTCATATCTACTGAATTTTTTACAGGATTGTCAAAGAAATAACTCATTAAATCTACGCACTTAACTCCAGGAGCCTTATAGAAAGTATAAGATCCCAGCTGAAGGATTAAATTCAAATCAACTAAATCTTTGTCAAAATAAACTTCTGCAAAATGCGGATTCTTTTCAAGGTGAAGAGGAATCTGAACACCTTCTGCATCTTCCGAATTTGACCAGCGGAGTTTAGCAGGAAGTTCTACAGAGCCTGCATTTTCAATCTTCTGAGAGAAGAAATCCTTGTGGAACATATTTCTGTATGCAGCAAGAAGAGGCTGTTCAATTCCTACGTCTGAATTGTTAGGATCTGTAATTTCCAGACCAAGACGTCCGTCATCCCTGAACTGGTACATTGTAAATGCTGACAGCCACTTTTCATCATCTTCAATCAGGCGCTGCATAAAATGTTCCATGATTTCAGCCTGACCGTAAGGACCGGTTACATCGCCGTCTGCATTCAATTCAGAAAGAACCATAGGCTTGTCCTGACCGGTAATCTCTCTCAGTCTGTGAAGAGTGGCCTTTGCTTTTTCATAAACCTTGTCGCAGTCATAGCAGGCAAATGAATTACCTCCCTTTTTTGCAACATCTACAGGCCAGCCCCAGTGAAGGGCAAGATATTGATCTCCTGACCAGATATCACATTCCTTAAATGCTTCAAGGAAAATGTCTTCCATTTCAATTTTTCCGCTTGCTTCGTCGTACATGCCGGCACAAAGAATCAGCTTAACGTTAGGAGCGTACTTGTGAAAAACCTTGCAGCACTTTACAAAAAAGGCGGCTACATTTTCATAAGTTGAACGGCGGCTGAAACAGAACCAGGTGCCGGTACATTCATGATTGATTCTAAGGAGCAGTCTTCCGTAAGGGCGCAGGTCCTTTGCAACCGCAATAAGATGTTCTTCGTCAAGTTCCGGATCAATAGTCATTGTAAGAACAACGTCCTGACCTCTCTGACGAATCTCTTTCATAAACTTAAAAGGTTCGCCCTGACGGTTTCCATTCAATCCTCCCTCATAAGGAAAGTAATCTTCATATGGATAGTTCCAGGCACCGCTTGGCACGTCCTGAGGAAAAGCTACACTGGCTCTCTGCGGCCAGCCTTTATCATTTGGATAATATGTATACATCAGTGAAATTCCACGATGAGCTTTTTTCATCTTCTGAAGCAGATAATCCTGATTAACGTACAAACCTCTCTCACTTCCATCGCCCATATCCAGAGCACAAGGGGCGGCTTTCAATAATACTTTATTTATTGACATATAATTCCTCTCTTTGGGGGATTATAATGGAGTAAAATATTCAATTCAATTTAAAATTTTGTCATTTTTTACACATATTTTTTCTTATTTTTGCAAAGACTTTTCGATTTGAGGTTTTAGACTTTAAAATAGATAAATTTAATGATAGAATTGTTTCGGGTATGAGTTTATGAAGATATTTAAAAAAATCACATTATTAATAATACAATTTCTCTTTATACTCGGAGCTTTTTTTTCCGAGACCTCAACACCTGTATCTCTAAAGAGGATTCTTTTTCTAAGTTCATTCTCCTACTCCTGGTACAACGTGCAGGAACAGATAAAAGGACTGGAAGATGCCCTGTCTGCAGACTACATTGATCTGGAATACAAGTTCATGGATTCAAATATCATCAGCAGTCCGGAACAGAAGGAAAATTTTACTTCGGAAATGGAATTCTATCTTTCCCATGTCAAACCTTTTGATGCAGTTATTCTGGGAGATGACCCGGCATTCCGTTTCGGTGTAGAACACAAAGATGATTTTTTTAAGAATACATCCCTGGTTTTTCTTGGAGTAAACGATGTAGCAGCCGCCATTGATGTGTCAAAGGATTACAAAATCACAGGAATTATCGAATCCATTTCCTATAAGGGAACCATAGATGCAGCCTTAAAAATCTTTCCAAAAGCCAGACGGGTTATTGCAATCATTGATAATAATAGCGAAGATGATTTAAGAAAAAAAGCTTATAATTCCATGGTTGCAGATTATCCGGACTTAAAATTTCAGGAACTTAATCCAAAAAACTATTCTCCAGAGGCTTTTCTTTCACTGATTTCAGCTCTTGATACAAACAGCATTCTTCTTTACGTTTCAGGAAACCACGTTGTTTCTGATTATGACTATGAAGTAAAAAAACTGATGGAAACAATTTCTGAAAATGCATCAGTTCCTGTTTTTTCCATAGAGCCATATTTAATGGGCCACGGAATTCTTGGCGGAGAAATTGTGGATCAGGAAAGAATGGGATTCAGGGCGGGAGATATTGCAGAACAGATTGTTCTTGGAACTTCACAAAAACTTTTCAGCGTTCAGTCCAACACTCCCAGAAAATTTATTTTTGATGAAGGGCAGATGAAGCGCTTTGGAATTCATTTTCAGGACATTCCCCCTCAGTCAGATATAATCAATCACACCTACACCTGGGGTGAAAAGCATCAGCTTATGGTCCGCAATCTTTTTATAATTCTTGCTGCCGTGGGCATTCTTATTATGATTCCCCTCTTTATTGAAAACAGAAGAAAAGATAAGAAAAATCTTTCAATTTCAAAACTCAACGAAATGCTTGATCATTCCACAAAGTACGACCATCTTACGAACCTGCTGAACAGAAGTATTTTTGATGCAAACCTGAACAACCTGATGGAAGAAAAAAAGCCTTTTACAATCATCATGTTTGATCTGGACAACTTTAAAAATATTAACGATACATACGGACACAACCAGGGAGATGCGGTTCTCTGTGAACTTGCCCGGCGTAGTCAAAGCCTGTGTGATTCCTTTTTTACGATGTACCGTCTTGCTGGGGATGAGTTTACTGCAATTATTTCTGATATAGACAAAGCTCATGTTGAAAGTTATGTCAGGGAAATTCAGAACAGAATGAATGAACCTTACGATATTGGAGATACTTTCCTCAACCTCCATGCCAGTATAGGAATTGCCCAGTGGCCTGGTGACGGAGAAAACAAAACTTCTCTTGTTGCAGCAGCAGACAAAGCAATGTACCACGTTAAGAACAATGGGAAGGGCGGCTTCTGCTGGTACGAAGACATTAAGGATTTAAACTCTTCAAGCTGAAGAATGCCCTAAAATAAGGACAATTAAGCTTTTCTCACTTTATTATTCCTCTTAAAAATGCTATAAATATCTTCATATTTACAATAACAAATTGTCAGGTGGTATCGTGCCTCCTGCACGACCGCTAACGCGGAGTTTTTTAAGGAGGTTTAAAAAAGTACATCCGTGTACTTTTTTAATCCGCAGATTTGCCGTTGGCAAATCTGTGATATCGTGCCTCCTGCACGACCGCTAACGCGGAGTTTTTTAAGGAGAAATATATGTCTTATCCATTTAAGAACATTGAACCCAAGTGGCAGAAATACTGGGACGAAAATAAGACTTTTAAGGCTGTCGAAGATCCATCCTTTCCAAAAGAAAAGAGACGCTATGTACTGGACATGTTCCCTTATCCAAGTGGCGCTGGCCTCCATGTAGGACATCCAGAAGGTTATACCGCAACTGATATCTATTGCCGCTATCTTCGTATGAAGGGCTACAATGTGCTTCACCCGATGGGATATGACGCCTTTGGTCTTCCTGCTGAAAACTATGCAATCAAAACAGGAACACATCCTGCAACAACAACTTTCCAGAATATTGATCACTTTACCCAGCAGATTAAAGCACTGGGATTCAGTTATGACTGGGACAGGGAAATTCGTACATGTACTCCAGATTACTACAAGTGGACTCAGTGGATTTTCCTCCAGCTCTACAAAAAGGGACTGGCTTATGAAGCACAGACTCCAATCAACTGGTGTCCAAGCTGTCTGACAGGTCTTGCTAATGAAGAAGTAAAAGAAGGTCACTGTGACCGCTGTGGTGCACAGGTTACTCATAAAGTTATCCGTCAGTGGATTTTAAAGATTACAGATTATGCAGAACGCCTGCTGGAAGACCTGGACACTCTGAACTGGCCTGAAAGCGTAAAACTGATGCAGAAAAACTGGATTGGTAAATCTGTTGGTGCAGAAGTTAACTTTACTGTTGCAGACAAGGACGGAAAGGCCGGCGATTTACAGCTTACAGTTTATACAACCCGCTGCGACACACTTTTCGGCGCAACTTACATGGTTGTTTCACCAGAACATCCTCTTATTGAAAAAATCACTACTCTGGAACAGAAGGAAGCTGTTGCCGCATACCGTGAAGAGGCTGCAAAAAAGTCTGACCTTGAAAGAACTGACCTTGCTAAAGATAAGACAGGTGTATTCTCAGGTTCATATGCCATCAACCCTGTAAACGGAAAACTCATTCCAATCTGGATTGCAGATTACGTTTTGATTTCTTACGGAACTGGTGCAATCATGGCGGTTCCTGCACACGACACACGTGACTGGGAATTTGCAAAGAAGTTTAATCTTCCAATCATTGAAGTTCTTAAATCAGAAGTTGATGTTCAGGAGCAGGCCTGGACAGAAGACGGCATTCATGTAAATTCAGGCTTCCTGGATGGACTTAACAAAAAAGATGCTATCGCAAAGATGCTTGAATTCCTTGAAGAAAAGAAAATCGGTAAAAAAGCCGTAAACTATAAACTCCGTGACTGGGTATTCAGCCGTCAGCGCTACTGGGGTGAACCAATTCCTTTAGTACACTGTCCAAAATGCGGTACTGTTACAGTTCCGGAAGATCAGCTCCCTCTTGAACTGCCGAATGTTAAAACATATCAGCCTACAGGTACCGGTGAGTCACCTCTTGCAGGCATTGAAGAATGGGTTAACTGTAAGTGTCCAAAGTGCGGCGGAGATGCTAAGAGAGAAACAAATACAATGCCTCAGTGGGCTGGTTCCTGCTGGTACTACCTCCGCTACCTGGATCCAAAAAACAGCCAGGCCTTCTGCTCAAAAGAAGCTGAAGAATACTGGATGCCGGTAGACCTTTACGTTGGTGGTGCAGAACACGCAGTTCTTCACCTGCTTTACGCCCGCTTCTGGCACAAGGTTCTTTATGACTGCGGCGTAGTTCATACAAAGGAACCTTTCCAGCGCCTCATCAACCAGGGTATGATTACAAGTTTCGCTTTCCAGAGAAAGAGCAAGTCCCTTGTAGCAGTGGATGCTGTTGAAGAAAAAGACGGCAAGTACTTTGCAAAGGATGACGGTGAAGAGCTTGAAAGAGTTGTTGCCAAGATGTCTAAATCCCTTAAGAATGTTGTAAACCCTGACGAAATGATTCAGAACTATGGTGCTGATTCAGTACGCATGTACGAAATGTTCATGGGTCCTCTTACAGTTTCAAAGCCTTGGAATACACAGGGACTTATTGGTGTAAACCGCTTCCTGGATAAAATCTGGGCAGTAAGCGAAAAACCTGTAGAAGATATTGATATCAGTGGAAAACTTGAAGATGAAAAACTTGTTTCACTGAGAAAGATATATGCCAAGACTGTTAAAAAGGTTAGTGAAGATACAAACAATCTGGACTTTAACGTTGCAATCAGCCAGATGATGATTTTCATTAATGAAGCAGCAAAGCAGGAAAAACTTCCAAGAGAAATCTGGGAAGGTTTTGTAAAAATGCTCGCTCCATACGCTCCTCACCTGGGAGAAGAACTGTGGCAGAAACTGGGACATGACAAAACAATCGCCTACGAACCATGGCCTGTATTCTCTGAAGAATTTGCAAAAGAAGATACAAAAACCATCGTAGTAAGCGTAAACGGAAAAGTACGTGCTAACTTCCAGGTAGCTCCAGGTACTTCAAAGGAAGAACTGGAAAAGCTTGCCCTGGAAACAGAAGGTGCTAAAAAGTTTACAGACGGAAAGCAGATTGTAAAAGTAATTGTTGTTCCAGAAAAACTGGTAAACATTGTTGTAAAATAAAAAGACATATGGGCATTTCGAAAAACTGATTTTTTTAAGATTCCCATAAAATAGAAAAAGACCTTTACCCGATGACAGGAAACATCTGGCCAAGGTCTTTTTTATGTAAAAAAAAAAAACGGCAAAGCTGAAAGAGCTTCACCGGTTATAATTAAGTATAAGGTAAGAAAATTACATTATTTCTGGCTGAAGGGCAGCAAGTTCATTGTCCTTTTCAACCTCTTCTTTCCAGGCATTAATAAATTCAAGCATAAACTGCTGAACATCATTAAAGTACTTTTTCTGGAACTGAACAGCAGGAATTCCCAGATATCTGAAATGCCAGCTTTCCCAACGGTAACCTGTAACATCTTCATAATTCTTTGGGAAAGAAAGACTCCAGCCGTATTCAGCTGCATGAGAATACATCCAGGCACCCATTTTTGTTTCAGCAAAAGAATCATCAATTGAACCAAAATCAATTGCAACTCCCAGCTGATGCTGTGAAGTACCAGGGCGGGCACTTTCTCTTTCAGCTTCTGCAAGACCGTCCACACTTACCCAGTAGTTAAAAAGATTATCCTGATACTGATAAGAACGATATGTAGAAGAAACAAGCAGTTTGATTCCGTCCTTTAATGCGGCATCTGCCATTTTGCGAAGTTCTTTTTCTACATCCGGGCGGAGATACATGCCCTTTTTATTAAGATTGTAGTGGTCATTTGCAGTAAGGAGAAGCAAATCCTTAGGCTCATAATCTGAACCAACAGTATGCTTTTTATCAATCAAGAAATAGAGGGGCAAATCGTCCTGACGGTACTTTTTTTCTTCATTAAGTACATTCTTAAGGTCAGCAAGAAAAGCCTCCCAGTCATCAATTTTAACATCATCCTTAAAGCGTGGTGACATTTTTCCATAAACAACTTTAGCTCTTTCAACTTCAGGATTAACCTTTTCCTGAACAGATTCAATTGTTTCAGAATCTTCGTTTACCAGAGACAATTCAGCTTTTACAGGAGTTTCTGCCTCTTCCGGAATATCTTTAAATACATTTGCAGAAGGAGCCTTTTCCTTACATCCTGCAAAAGCCAACACAGAACAAACTGTAATTGCAGCAGCCATTATATTTTTTTTAAGAAACATCGGAAACCTCGGTTACTGAGTGTATAATATTAAAATCATCAGTGAAACCGGTTTTATCAAATGCCTTTCTTGCAGATTCAGAAGGATTCATAATAAACACTTTTGTTTTATATTCCTCAGAATCATTTATAGTAGCAAAGATAACACCCATTGCAGCTGAATCAATTTGAAGAACAGAGTTCAAATCAAGAACAACATTCTGCTCTTTGATGTAATTATACATTTTTTCAGTAAATTCTCCAATAGTGTATCCATTTAAAGAACCTGTCAGTTCCATAAGAATATAGTTAGGACCTTTTTTTTCAATAATTGAAAGGGCTTCCATTATTTACCTCCCAGGTATTTCATAACAAGGACAGTTACATCATTTTCAATCTGTGTAGAAACAAATTTTGCAAGTGAATCATACTGGAACTGAGTCATGCGGTCAGCATCGTAAGTTGTATTTTCTGTAATTACCTTCTGAACTCTTTCCTTACCGTAGCGGTCACCACGGAGAGACTGAGTTTCAAAAAGACCATCTGTAGAAGCCACAACAATATCACCGGCTGCCAGTTTAGTTTTCTTTACCTTTACCAGATTGCTTACATCTTTTGCAAAACCAAGAACGCGGCCTTCACCCTGAATTTCAATTACGTTATTATACGCTTTTGTATAAAGGAAAAGTGCAGGAATTCCACAGTTGATGTAGTACATTGTATCAGTTTTAAAATCTATCAATCCAAAAAGTCCGGAGAAATAAGTTCCCTTAGGAAGAGATTCACGGATAAAGCTGTTTACTTTTTCTACAAGCAGCTTAAAGTCTGATGTTTCCTGAAGGAAGGTACGAATAATGGATTTAAGGATGACCATGTTCATGGAAGCCGCAATACCACGGGAGTTCAAGGCACCAACAATGAAAATATGACGGTTTTCACTTAAACGGATCAAATCGATGAATTCACCACCAATGTTGTGGGCAGGAATCATTCTGTAGCCAACATCAATTTTTGAACTCTTAATCTTATCCATATTTTCCTGGATAGATGTAATAATCTGACCGGACATACGGATTTCACGGTTTACAGTTCCTACTACGGATTCATTTACAATATTCTTCATGTAGTAACCAATTACAAAGAAGTTAGAGTAAAGGTGTGTAAGAACTTCGTAGTCGTAATCAGAGAAAGGGTTGCCTGAAATCTTTTTTCCAAGAATCATCATACCAATTACGTGACGGCCTTCATTCAAAACAATCAGACCATCTGCGTCATTCTGATCCAGAATCTTTATAATGTCATATTTAACATTTGCAAGAGTATATTCAGTAAAGGCTCTTTCCCTGAAAACAACCTGCTGCTTAACGTTCAAAAGTTTTTCGAAAACAGGATTTTCAACTGAAATGCTGTAATTTTTATCATTTGATGAATAGGTAGTCTGCAGTTCCCCTTCACTATTATCTACAAGAATCTGAAGGTGACTGATATCCATATATTTGTTCAGGGATTTATAAAGAATGTTTGTAATATCCTTTGTATCCCCTTCAAAGTTAATCTGAGACATTTCATCTTCCAGAGCCTTTTCATACTTGTTGGAACGAAGGAATGCTAATTTTGAAAGACGTTTGTCAGAGAAAAGCCAGAGAGCATTAATTGCAGAAGCAGCAAGGAAGAATAATAAAATAAATCCAACCTTTGAAACAGAGAAAAGCGGCCATAACCAGAGCCAGATCAGTCCGGTAAAGAGTGAAGGCAGAATGAATCTTACCAGAATTTTCAAAACATCATTGCGGACTGCACGTTTATCTGAAACTTCATTTGTACGAGCCCCCTTCAACATAAGGAAGGTTTCAGGAATAAAACAAACTACGCTGAGAGAGAACATCATTGACTGGTAACTGATTGCGTATACAATAATTGCGTATACAATCCATGAAGTGATAATACCAAAGCATTCATAAACAAGCTGCTGACTCTTAAGCTTTGTCTGAGCATTTTCAGCACGAACAAGAGCCATTATCATTGTAAAGAACGGAATGAAAATAAGGTAGATGAAGAGGTAAATATCCAGCCAGGTAAACCAGAAGTGATTGTCACCCCAGTCTGTATCAATCAGACGGTCAGAGTGAATTTTAAAGCGGTTATCTACATTAATTTCAATTCCGGAAATTACATGTCCGTTAAAGAAGATAAAGATAAATGCTGATGCGCAGAGAATAATCTGGAACACAGTGAGGAAAGTGGTTCTTTCATAATCCGGAAAAGTCATCAGGTAAGCACAAAGGCTGATGGAATACCAGGCAATCAATACAAAGGCCGCTCTACCAATAATTCTTGTAATGATAGCCGGAAGCCAGAAACAGGAAGCAAGGGTTGCTGCCATAAATCCGAACAAAACTGCCAGGAACAGAATCATATTAATGAGAGGATTAGTATTTCTGTTACCGCCATGTCTTGTATCAATATTAAACGAAACTGCGATCATTATACCGCAGAGAACAACGTTAAGAATAAAAAATACCATATATTACCTCTGAACCTTTGCAACCATCATAGTTACGTCATCACGAAGCTTTTTACCGCCGTTGTATTCCATAATCAGATTTACAACATCATCAACAAATTCTTTTGGATGTTTTGCTGCAGATTTTTTAATTGTATCTTCGTAGAGCTTAGTTGTTCCAAGTTCTACACCGTTTGAATCCATAACTTCAGAAACACCGTCTGATGCCATAAGGATTACATCTCCACGGAAGAGCTGCTGTTCAGCCACAGCCACATCGCCTAAATCAATAATACCAACCAGAGAACAGTTCGAAGTCAAAGGCTTAATCTTGTAACCTGTTGCAGCCCTGGAAATGATCAGAGGATCTGACATTGAAGCATTAATGTAAGTGATTTTCATCTTTTCTGTATCAACAATTCCAAGGAAAAGAACCGTATACTTATCCTGCAGTTTCATGCCCTTAATGGCCTTATCAACAGCACGAATCATTGCAGGAAGATCATTCTTATTTTCAAGAATCTTAACTGTATTCATTACCAGACCCATGACCAGCGCAGCGGCAAGACCTTTACCAGATACGTCACCAAGCATAAGCAGGGTTTTATTTTCATCGATTGGAAGAACTGAATAGTAGTCACCGGATACATTTACCAGAGGGCGGAAATATGTAGCGATTTCCAGTTTAGGAGTATCAGGCATTTTTTGAGGAAGGAAGGATTTCTGTGTATCAGCAAGCTGCTGCCATTCTTTAGAAAGAGATGCAATTTCAGACAAATCAGTAATTGTGTTGCAGCGGCGCTGGAAACGTTTATATTCATCAAAAAGCTTTTTGTAGATGATTTCATCAAAAAGACGTGTATAGCGGCAGAAAACATAAAGGTGATGTTTTTCATTTGAAAGGAAGAAACCGCGGGCAGTTTTTGGAGAAGATACAATACCAAGATTTTCTCCAATAAAGAAAACTCCGTCTTTCCAGTTCTGAGAATAGTTTAATTCCAGAGTAGACATTGTTTCCTTGGAAGTAGTCAGTCTGTCAGGAGAATTATAGAGAATATAGTTCTTAAAACGGTCTACATAAAGAACAGAACAGTCACCATCCTGCTCCAGAACCGCAGAGATTGCTTCAAAAAAATCTTCATTTGAATAGCAGATACGCAGACGATCAATAAAGCGGGAAATGATTGAAGTTTCTCCTTCATAAATCGTCTTTTTTTGCAGTCTGTCAAAAGTTAATTCCCTGATATTTCTTGTAACAATAATCAGAGTCATAGATATAAGACATACAATAATAAAAGCGTACAGATCCGAATAAGGAGCAGAACCTTTAATCGGAGGAATCAAACTAATACAAAGCGCCATAATGATAACAATCATCAAAGCACTTGAGACAATAAGCATTGCGGCACGTTTGCTCTTATACATATCCACCTCTATACTACTATTTTGAATACAGTATTATACCATCTTATCGGCATAAGTAGTGAAAATCCCCACCAAAAATCTCAAACTGTCACAAAATAAAAAAAGGCCTTCTGGATCTACAGAAAGCCTCTCTACTTTTATCTTTCCTCAAAGGGAATGAGATTAAAAAACTAATTTGAAAGCTTAGACAAAGGAACTAAGTCCGGTGAAGTTGTAGCATTTTCTATTTTTGCATACTCTTCCATAAGCTGAACCTGCTGCTTTGTAAGTTTTGAAGGAAGATTTACCATAAGTTTAATGTACAAATCGCCCTTCCTGCTTGAATTTGAATAAGGCACACCTTCGTCCTTAACCCTGAGCAGCTTACCATGCTGAGTTCCGGCAGGTACCTTGAATGTAATTGATCTGTTGTCCAGAGAGCGGATTGTTATTTCACCCCCCAGAAGAGCCTGTGAAAGACTGATAGGAACTGCACAGTAAAGGTCATTGCCGGAGCGTTCAAAGAATTTGTCTTCTCTTACATGAAGAACAATAATCAAATCTCCTGCCTGGCCACCATTTGTTCCCGCATCACCCATTCTTGGAATCTGAATGCGCTTGCCGTTATCCACGCCTGCAGGAATAGAAATAGTCATTACCTTATCTTTTTCCTGTACACCACTTCCGTGACAGTAAGAACAAGGTCTGTCAATTACAGTACCTTTTCCCTGACAGGTAGGACATGTCTGCTGAATTGCAAAAAAGCCGGCACTTCTTCTTACCTGACCAGAACCCTGACAGGTAGGACAAGTTTTTCTTGTTGAACCAGCTTCCCCTCCAGTTCCGTTACAATGTGAACAAACTTCATTATGACGGAAATGAATGTCAGCCTTGCAGCCGTATACCGCATCCTTAAAACTGATTTCCAGGTCATGTCTCAGGCTGGCACCATCATTTGAACTTCTTGATGAGCGGGAAGAAGAACCAAAACCTCCTCCACCGAAGATACTTGAGAAAATATCTTCAAATCCAGAGCCGCTACCAAAGATATCACTAAAGTCGTGGAAGGCATGACTATAACCACCCTGTCCTGCTCCACCCATTCCATCAAGTCCTGCAAAACCATACTGATCGTAAATAGGACGTTTCTGATCATCGCTTAAAATTTCATAAGCTTCAGTAGCTTCCTTAAATTTTTCTTCAGCCTCTTTGTCCCCAGGGTTTCTGTCCGGATGGTACTTAATAGCAAGTTTTCTGTATGCTTTTTTAATTGCTTCCTTGTCAGCACTCTTGTCTACACCAAGTACTTCATAATAATCGCGTTTGTTAGCCATTTACCTTAATTCCTTTACAGCTGGATCTATCTTGGATTTCTTATTTTACTGAATATATAAATCTAGTGCAAATAGATAGTTTTTACAAAAAAAATGGCAGAGCCAGTGTCTGCCATTATCAGGTTAATCATTTGAAAATGACAGGATTAACTGCCATTCTCAAACTATTTATTTGTCATCGTGAACTTCGTATTCAACGTCGTCAGCAGAACCCTTGTCAAAACCTGATTTGTTTGAAGAGCCCTGGTTTCCGTTATCAGGACCAGCGCCTGCTCCAGGATTTGGACCTGCACCTGCTCCGGCGTTAGCACCCTGAGCCTTGTACATTTCCTCAGCCATCTTGTAAGAAGCCTGCTTCAATGCTTCAGTTTTTGCCTTAATATCATCAGTGTTGTCGCCCTTAAGAGCTTCCTTAAGTTCGTTGCAAGCAGATTCAATCTTAGCCTTGTCATCAGCAGAAACCTTGTCGCCATAATCCTTAAGAGCCTTTTCTGTCTGATAAACCATGCTGTCAGCTTCGTTCTTTACATCGATTGCTTCACGTCTCTTTTTGTCGCTTTCTGCATTTGCTTCAGCGTCCTTTACCATCTTGTTGATTTCATCTTCGCTCAAACCTGAAGAAGATGTAATCTGGATGTGCTGTTCTTTACCAGTACCAAGATCCTTTGCAGATACGTGAACAATACCGTTAGCATCAATATCAAATGTAACTTCAATCTGAGGAACACCACGTGGAGCAGCTGGAATACCAACCAGGTCAAAACGTCCCAGTGTACGGTTCTGATCAGCCATTTCACGTTCACCCTGAAGAACATGGATTGATACAGCAGTCTGACCATCAGCAGCTGTAGAGAATACCTGGCTCTTCTTTGTAGGAATTGTTGTATTGCGCTGGATAAGCTTTGTCATTACGCCACCCATTGTTTCAATACCAAGTGAAAGAGGAGTTACATCAAGAAGAAGAACATCCTTTACGTCTCCTGCAAGAACACCACCCTGAATTGCAGCACCAATTGCAACTGCTTCATCTGGGTTTACGGCGCGGCTTCCTTCCTTACCGAAGATAGACTTAACAATTTCCTGAACCTTTGGCATACGTGAAGAACCACCAACAAGGAGAACTTCATCAATCTTAGATGCATCAATTTCAGCATCCTTGATAGCCTTAACACATGGTTCACGTGTTGCTTCAAAGAGATGATCTGTCATCTTTTCGAATTCAGCACGGCTCAAAGAACGCTGCAGGTGCTTTGGACCTGTTGCATCAGCTGTGATGAACGGAAGGTTAATATCAGTTGTTGTCTGGTTAGAAAGAGCAATCTTTGCCTTTTCAGCTTCATCACGAAGTCTCTGAAGAGCCATTGCATCGCCTGAAAGATCAATTCCTGTTTCTGCCTTGAAACCATCAATGAGCCAGTTAACAATTACACGGTCCCAGTCATCACCACCAAGGTGTGTGTTACCGTTTGTAGATTTAACCTCAAATACACCATCGCCCAGTTCGAGAATAGAAATATCGAATGTACCACCACCAAGGTCATATACGGCGATTGTCTTTTCAGACTTCTGATCCTTGTCAAAACCAAATGCAAGGGCAGCAGCTGTAGGTTCATTAATAATACGCTTAACATCAAGACCTGCAATCTTACCGGCATCCTTTGTAGCCTGACGCTGAGCATCATTAAAGTAAGCAGGAACTGTAATTACAGCTTCTGAAACTGTTTCTCCAAGATAATCTTCAGCAGTCTTCTTCATCTTCTGAAGGATGAAAGCAGAAATTTCCTGAGGGCTGAATTCTTTCTTTGAACCATTTTCCTCTACTTCAACGCGAACATCTGCTCCGTGATCCTTAATGCCGTAAGCAAGCTTTGTTGCTTCTCCAGAGAGTTCATTGTATCTGTGTCCGATAAGACGCTTAACTGAATATACTGTGTTCTTTGGGTTTGTTACCATCTGGTTCTTTGCTGGAAGACCAACAAGTCTATCTCCCTTAGCAGTAAAACCTACGATTGAAGGAGTTGTACGGAATCCTTCTGAGTTCTGAATTACAACAGGTGTACCGTTTTCCATTACGGCTACACAAGAGTTTGTTGTACCAAGGTCAATACCAATAATCTTTCCCATCTTTCTATCTCCTCTGCAATTAAAGACTTATTTCTCTTCAGCTGATTCTTTATCATTTCCATCAGCTTTCTTTTCTTCTGCCTTTGGTTCAGCCTTAACTGTTCCATCAGGCATTGTAACTACAACCTTAGCAAGGCGGATCGGCTTTTCTTTAAGCTTATAGCCCTTAAGGTAAATCTCCTTGATTGTTGGTTCTGCAACAGGTCCCTGGGCTGACATAAGAGCCTCATGGATAGCAGGATCAAATTCATCACCTGGAGCACCGTATGCCTTAAGATTGTACTTATTCTCAAGCATAGATATAAAACTTTTGTTGATCATCTCAACACCATCTGCAATTGACTTTGCATCGCTTGCAGTCTTTGCAGCTTCCAGAGTTCTGTCAAAATTGTCGATAACCCCCAGAAGATCTGTCAGGAGAGCCGCATTACCATAATCGAATGCATCCTGCTTTTCCTGCATTGCACGCTTTCTGAAATTTTCAAAATCGGCGGCACGGCGGAGAAGCTGATCCTTAAGTTCAGAAACTTCTTTTGTCAGTTCTTCAACCTTCTGTTTAAGTGCAATAGTTTCGTCTTCCGAAGAAACTTTTGATTCAGCATCAGTTTGTGCATTTGCTTGTGAAGCAGCTGCAGCGGCCTGATCAGCTTTCTGTTCAGTCTGTACTTCCTGCTGATTTTCAGTTTCTTCTTTCTGATTTTCTTCGCTCATCTCTTAATCCTAAGTAATATTTTATTCTACATTATAGAAAATAATAAAATACAGGTTTAATCGTCAATAAATTTGTTTGAAATCAATTGAAATTCATGGAGTTTTATACGATTTCACCAAAAAAATACAAAAAAAAGACTTAAAATTCCAGTTTTTACCCGGAACTTAAGTCTCTCTCTAAACCTTAAGCCAAGATTTATTTATTCTATAATGTGATTACAGAATGTTAATACCAGCTGAACGGCATTTAATTACCATTTCATCCGGCCATGCAGAAACCTGAGTTTCTCCAATATGAGCACAACGGAGGAAGTACATGCAAAGTCTGGACTGACCAATACCGCCGCCAACAGTCTGTGTAAGCTGACCATTAAGAAGCATTTTATGGAATTTAAGGTTTTCTCTGTCCTGTGCACCTCTTTCTGCCAGCTGGGCACGAAGAGTCTCCGGAGAAACACGAATTCCCATACTTGAAAGTTCCATAGCCTGATTCAAAACAGGATTCCAGACAAGCAGGTCTCCGTTAAGGCCTCTGTGTCCGTCCCCAGTTTCACTGATCCAGTCATCATAGTCCGGAGCACGGCCGTCATGAATTGAACCGTCAGGAAGTTTTCCTCCAATACCAATGATGAAAACAGCCCCGTACTTTTTACAAACCTCAGTTTCCCTCTCTTTTGGAGTAAGATTTGGATAAAGACGCTGTAAATCATCAGCAAAAAGGAAAGTAATATTTTCCGGAAGTACCGGTTCAATGTGATTGTATAAATCGTATACGTAGAATTCAGTCTGTTTTAAGCAGCGGTAAACCTTTTCTACAACAGACTTCAGGAATGTAATATGACGGTCAGATTCATTCATTGCCATACACCAGTCCCACTGGTCTACATAAAGTGAATGAAGATTGTCCAGTTCTTCATCTGCACGAATGGCATTCATATCGGTATAAATACCAAAGCCCGGCTTCATACCCATTTCTGTAACCTTCATACGCTTCCACTTTGCAAGGGAGTGGACAATTTCCATCTGGCAGTCACCCATATCCATTACAGGGAACTTAACTGCCCTTTCCGTGCCGTTCAAATCATCATTTATACCTTCTCCACTTTTTACAAACAAAGGAGCTGTAATACGGGTAAGGTTCAATTCGGTAGAAAGAGAAAGCTGAAAAAAGTTCTTAATCAGAACGATAGTTTTCTCAATCTGTTTAACATTTAAGGCCGGCTTATATCCCTGAGGGATGTACAACTTAGACATTTATATCTCCTGAGAGCAGCAAACAGTTCACTAATCTGATGGACCACTTGTTGTCACAACGTCGCTATTATCCTTATTTAAGGCATTTTCTTCAACACCTGCAGGCACTTTTTCTACACGTTTTTCCATTGGAACATACTGACGGATTTCAGAAACGTTCTTGTATGCAGGACGATAGATTCTTCCACCAGCAACAATTTCCTCAATACGGTGGGCAGACCATCCGGCAATACGGCTGATTGCAAAAAGAGGTGTATACAGTTCTCTTGGAATATTCAGCATTGTGTAAACAAAGCCTGAGTAGAAGTCAACATTTGTACAGATCTTCTTTTTGTCTCCGTGTTTTTCTGCAAGAATCACAGGTGCCAGTTTTTCAATTGTTGAATAGAGATTAAATTCCTCCATGCAGCCCTTTTCCTTTGCCAGTTCTTCAGCCTTTTTCTTCAGCAGAACGGCGCGTGGATCTGATATTGTATAAACTGCATGTCCCTGACCGTAGATAAGACCAGTGTGGTCAAATGCGTCTTTGCTGGCAATCTTTCTTAAATAGTCAGCAATTTCTTTTTCAGAAGACCAGTCTTTTACGTTGGCCTTAATATCATCCATCATTTCCATTACGCGGATGTTGGCTCCACCATGACGTCTCCCCTTAAGTGAGCCTACAGCGGCAGCAATTGCGGAATAGGTATCTGTATCTGCAGAAGAAACAACGTGAACTGTTAAAGATGAGTTGTTACCACCACCGTGTTCTGCATGTAAAACCAGGGCAAGATCCAGAGTTTCTGCTTCAAGACGGGTATACTCCTTGTCGCTTCTGGTAAGGCGAAGGAAATTTTCTGCAGTAGAAAGGGATGGAATAGGATTGTGGATGTACATTGACTTCATATCAAAATAGCGGCGCTTTGCCTGATAACCGTAAGCCGCAAGTGTAGAAAAACGTGAAATCAATTCAATACACTGGCGGAGAACGTTACCGATTTCCCTGTTTTCAGGATCCCTATCGTAAGAATAGGAAGCAAGAACACCACGGGCAATCTTATTCATAATATCGTTTGAAGGAGCCTTCATAATCATATCTTCCGTGAAGTTTGGAGGAAGGGTGCGAAGTTCTCCAAGAAGAAGATTAAATTCTTCCAGCTGAGATTCTGTTGGCAGCTGTCCGAAAAGAAGAAGGAAAACACATTCCTCGTAACCGAACTTGTGACGGCTGTCTACATCGCGGACAATATCTTCAACATCATATCCACGATAAATAAGGCGGCCCGGAACTGCTACTTTTTTTCCGTCCTTGTCAACTTCATATCCAACTACATCACCAATACGGGTAAGACCAACAAGAACACCGCGTCCATCTGAGTAACGCAGACCCCTTTTTACATCGTAAGTCTGATAAAGAGCCGGATCAATAGGGTCATTGTTCTGGGCAAGTTTTGTCAATTTGTCAAGAAAAGGTTTTTCTAAATCGAGGAAAGTATCAGCCATATAGGTCCCCCTTTTTGTAATAAGTTTTAAAAATACAGAAACACTGTTAAATTATGTATAATTATACATATATGTAAGGGTTTCGTGAATAAGTTTTTTTGAATTTATGCATTTTATTTCAATTATTCAAGGGCTTTTTTTGTAAATTTATGTTGTTTAATGATGATTTTTATTGTTTCTGCCTGCATAAATATAAACATCCTGTTTTATTTATAGTGGTAATTGTTACTTTATTCCTCGGCTTATCATTTTCATTTGTAGTTCATAATAAGGAACAAAACCATTTACAGTTCGTCAAAATCTTTGCAGTTTAACATTATATTGGATTCTTTTCGGGCAAAGCGGATTCGCGAGCCGCACTGAAACTTATTTTTTAGCGACTGACTGGTTCTTCAGAAGATTTTTTTTATTGTATCAGATGTGATGCTTTTGTGCTAAGAGCCGTGAAGTTCACACGCACCTGCTATGAACTTCACTCTACAGTTTCAGTGTTCGAATCCTAAAAAGGAACATGCATTGTTAGTTTGACTGAAACTTTTTCTGTTTAACAATATTTTAGACTCTTTTCGGGCAAAGCGGATTCGAACCGCCGACACCTGACTCCCGAAGCCAGTGCGCTACCAGCTGCGCTATTGCCCGTTTTACAGGGATTAAAAATTTCCTGTACCCGCAGAATAATAATGAATCTTTTCATATTTGAAAAGTACCTGCAGAAAAAAAAAGCAGCTTAGGAAAACCTAAACTGCTTTAGCGGGATGTGCGGGGCTCGAACCCGCGATCTCCGGCGTGACAGGCCAGCGCGATAACCAGCTTCGCTAACACCCCATGTCGTGTTGATGTTTGTAATATATCAAATAGCAGAATTTGTGTCAACAGCAAAATTAAAAATTCGTAAAAAAATTTTTAATTTTTTTTATTTATCCATCACTTAACGGTCGAATAAAGATCTGCCATTTCATTACGGAAATCAGCCTTCTTTTCCTTATTTTCCCATTCAATGATTTTCTTAATCTGGAAATGCTTCTGGTCATGAGGATTGTCAAAGTGAAGAATTCCAAATCTTCCCTGACCAATATATGTAATTTTATCTCCCAGTCCCAGGGTTTCAGACTGCTGCAATTCCTGAATAACACAATCGAAATGCATTACACTGCCTTCTGTTTTTCCAGAAATAGCCTGAGTAATATCCTGCACAGGCTGACCGCATTTTGCACAGATTAACTGAGTACTGCTCTTAAAATTTCTGATTGCTTCATCTTCCTGGCGAATCTGCTCATCAGTAACAGATTTTGTAACCTTAAAAGTTTTTACATGAAGCTTTGGTTCTCCATTGTTTTTTCCAGGCTTGCTGCCGGCATGGTTATCATTGAAATTTTTGCCGTTGTTGTGACCGTTTCTTCCAGCCTCAACTTTATTTCTTCCTGCATCCTGATTATTTTTTCCGCCTTCACTGTTATTGTTTTTTTTCCAGTTATTGCGTCTCTTATTGTAGTGCTTATTATTTTCCCTCATTTTTATCCACCATTAATCTGCATTTGCATCAGAATCAAATTCGCCATATTCGCAGCCAACATGACCAACGATCAACTCATCAATTAAAATTAAATTACCACTGTCCTTTCTGTAAATCCATACAGTACCAGAGCCGTTTCCCCCATTCCACAGGCGGCTGAATCTCTTTATACCTTCCGGATCTTCATAATTAACAAAAATCATGTCTTTTTTCTGACAGTGGATTTCTGTCCTCATTACAGAGTGAACATTCTGCAATTCTACATACCATACAATTTCAGTTTCCGTTTCCTTCACTGAAAATTTCTGCCGGGTCATTGTCCAGAATTTTGAAAAGTTGTATTCGTATCCCTTTCCTTCATACCACAAAGCACCTAAAAGCTTGCGTTCAAAAGGAATCCCAAAAGCTTTCGGACGACCGCCGCCAATATCAAAAACCGTATTATCAAGACGCTCATGAGAGAACTGGGAAATAATATCGTTTGAAGAAAGCCAGAGCCATGGACTTGTAAAACCACTGCCCCAGTTCTTATCAGCATAGCCAAAACAAGTATCAGGGAAAACAGTATAGTTTTTTCCATCCATCTGAATTTTTCCCCTGTACTGACTCTTCATTCCTTCAGCATGCCAGTACATTTCAAAGGCTTTCATCCTGCGGAAAAGAGGACTTGTGCCGTAGCCCACATTAAAGGCAATCTGCTTGTCAACCTTCAAATCCCACTTAATGTAACCCGCGTCACTCATATATTCAGGGTGACTTTTTACTTCATCCTTAGACAATTCAATTTTGCCCCGGAGTTCTGTATCACTGGCAAAACAACCTTCTGCAAGAATTGACCATGGAGCCTTATAATGCACATCAATTTCTTTCCATGAAAAAAATCTGTGAAGCTGCTTACGGTTTTCGCCCCAGCAGCCGGCCTTTACCATCAGATAGGAAGGCTTTTCTCCTGTAGCTTTATTTGACGGCAGCTGCCCCAGAACAGGTTCTTTTTTTGCAAGGGCAGGATTTATGAGATAGTATTCAATAAAAAAAGGAACTTCTTTTCCACTGGCATCTTCTATAGCTGTAAAAGAGTGCCACCACCAGTCATACCCTTTTGCGGAAAAATCTCCAGTGAGCATGCATTCATTTCTATGTGGATCGTGTTTATTGAACATCTATACTAGCCTCTTCTTTTAGGATTTACTCTTCTGATTTTCTATTCTTTTCACAAAACTTAACCATCTGCTTAATCTGAACAGAGGTTGTTTTTGATGAAGGTGCTCCTGTTGTCCGACGATTTTCTACACAGGCCTGAGGAGTTATAAGTTCGTAAATATCTTCATCAATTAAATCTGAGCAGGATTGAAGTTCCTCCATACTCAATTCTTCTATTGAAGAAAGCCCTGCCTCAATTGCAAGGCGGACAGTTTTTGCAGCAACTCCGTGGGCAGTTCTAAAAGGCATGCCTTTTTTTACCAGGTATTCTGCTACATCAGTGGCATTGGCAAATCCACCTTCACAACTGGCAGCAAGTTTTTCTGTATTCCATTCTGCACTGGAAATCATTGCAGTGAAAACTTTCAGATTTGCTTCTACAGTATCCAGGGCATCAAACAAAGGTTCCTTGTCTTCCTGCAAATCCCTGTCATAAGCCAGAGGAAGCCCCTTCATCATTGTCATCAGATTAAAGAGATCTCCGTAGACCTTACCAGTTCTACCCCTAATAAGTTCTGCAAAATCAGGATTCTTTTTTTGAGGCATAATTGATGAACCGGTTGACCACTTTTCACTTAGATTAATAAAGGCAAACTCTGTTGTGGACCAGAGTACCACTTCTTCACACATACGGCTGAGATGCTGCTGAATCATTGAAAAGTCAAAAGTAAATTCCAGACAATAATCCCTGTCACTTACAGAATCAAGGGAGTTTTCAGTTACCCCCTTAAAGCCCAGTTTTTCAGCAACACTTTCCCTGTTCAAAGGAAGGGTTGATCCCTGAAGGGCACCGCTTCCCAAAGGAGATTTTTCTATACGCTTAAGACTGTCCTCAAGACGCTCCCAGTCACGCTTTAACATGTTAGCCCAGGCAAGAAGATGCTGGGCCAGAGTACCAGGCTGGGCATGCTGCATATGAGTGTAACCAGTAAGAAGTGTCTTCTGATTTTTAGCCGCAATCTGAGTAAGAACTTCAATTAATGTAACCAGCTCATTCTGCAAAAGTGGCACAACCCTGCGGAGATAAAGCCTTTCATCCAGTGCAATCTGATCATTACGGCTGCGGCCAGTGTGAAGTTTTTTACCAGCCTCCCCTATTCTGTCAGTAAGAGTTGCTTCAACAAAAGAATGAATGTCTTCAGCAGAATAATCAATTTCAAGTTTACCGCTTTTAATATCTTTAAGAATTGAATTAAGACCTTTTACAATTTTATCAGATTCAGCAGAAGAAATAATTCCTTCTTCCCCAAGCATCTGAGCATGAGCAATAGACCCCTGAATATCATCAAAAGCCATCCGTTCATCCACATGAATGGAAGTTTCAAATTCAACTGCTGCTGCATCAGGACCTTCAGCAAAGCGGCCGCTCCAGAGAGCCTTATGATTGTCACCAGTCAAAGTACCATGACCAGAAGTTTTGTTTACATCAAGCTTACCCATATTAATTCCCGTTTTTTTATTTGTAAGGATAGTTTTTTAATTCAGGAATTTTTATTCATCCAGTTTTCAATTCCCTTTTTAACGTCTTCATCAATATCATGTTCAATACGGCAGGCATTTTCTTCAGCCTGTTCAGGAGAAACCCCTGTAATCTTAACAAGAAACTTTGTGAGAAGAACATGACGACTGTACACAGATTCAGCCTTTTCCTTACCCTTTGAAGTAAGTTCCAGGGCACCTACATTTCCAACAGTAATATAACCGTTTTCTTCAAGAATCCCCATTGCACGGCTGACGCTTGGTTTTGAAACATTAAGTTTACGCGCAACATCAACAGAGCGGCAAATTCCATTTTCCTTTTGAATTCTCAAAATGGCTTCAAGATAGTCTTCTCCAGATTCGTGTAATTCACTCACAATAAAACTCCATAATAAATAAAAATATGTGCGTTCAAAACCTAATTATACAACAAAATTCAGGATATTTGAAAATATTATTCCAGATATCCTGAATTAAAACAGCATGATAAATTATTCTGTCATGAAATATGCCTGAAGGCAAATTAATTCATAACTTCAGGAGAAAGTTCCATAATCATATTATAGATAGGTTTTCCGCCCGGCACCATAGGAAGAACCATTTCATCAATATCAACCTTTGCATCAATAACACAAGGTTTCTTTGAATTAAAGGCCTCTTTAAACACCTTTTCAAATTCAGCTGCATTACAAGCCCTGTAACCCTTAATGCCGTATGCATCTGCCAGCTTAAGCCAGTCCGGACCAAAGTCCAGAGTAGTCTGACTGAAACGCTTTCCGTAGAAGAGACGCTGCCACATGCGGACATTTCCCAAAGCACCATTGTTAACAACAACAATTACAATCGGAAGATTATAATGCTGAATTGTAGCAAGCTCATTACAATTCATTCTGAAAGAACCGTCACCGGCAATATGAACAACACGGGCCTGTGGAAGGGCTTCCTGAATACCAATAGCCGCACCAGTACCAAATCCCATGGTACCCAGACCACCGGAAGTAATAAAAGTACGAGGCTTCTTGAAAGGATAGAACTGAGCAGTCCACATCTGATGCTGACCAACTTCAGTAGTAATGAAAGTATCATCACCAGCAACCCTGTTAATGCATTCACAAATAAATTTAGGATTAATGCTGTCCTTAGGCTCCTTATTGTAGATTGAAGGAACCTCCTTCTTCCATGCCTGAATCTGTTCCAGCCATTCACTGCGCTCAGTCTTGTTAATAAGAGGAATCAGTCTGGTAAGAATGTCCTTAATATCACCAATCAGACAGCCGTCAGTAGGAATATTCTTGTTAATTTCAGCAGGATCAATATCAATCTGGAAAACTTTGGCGTTAAGACCGAACTTTTCAGGATCACCAATTACACGGTCAGAAAAGCGAGAACCCAGAGCCAGAATCAAATCACTTTCAGTAATAGCCATATTACTTGCCTTAGTTCCGTGCATACCAACCATCCAGGTACAAAGAGGATGATCAGCAGGGAAAGCAGAACGGGCCATAAGTGACTCACTTACAGGAATCTGAGCCTTTTCAGCAAATTCCAGCAATTCCTTTTCAGCCTGAGAAATAACAACACCGCCGCCGGCATAAATTACAGGCTTCTTAGAATTATTAATAAGTTCAGCAGCCTTCTTTATCTCTTCATCATCCGGACGAGAAACAGTATAAACCCTCTTTAAATTCTCATGTCCTGCAGCAAGAACAGCCTTTTCATCAGCCTGAGGATTAATAGGCTCATATTCAACTTCAGCAGCTGTAATTTCCTTTGGAATATCAATAAGAACCGGACCCGGACGACCACTTTTTGCAATAACAAAAGCCTCACGGATAATTGAAGCCAGTTCGTCCACATTCTTAACCATGAAATTGTGCTTGGTAATAGGCATTGTAACACCAGTAATATCAATTTCCTGGAAAGTATCTTTTCCAAGAAGAGGTGTTGCAACATTACAAGTAATTGCCACAATCGGAGAAGAATCCATATAGGCAGTAGCAATACCAGTTACAAGATTTGTGGCACCCGGACCAGAAGTAGCCATACAAACCCCAACCCGGCCGGTTGCACGGGCATAACCATCAGCCGCATGACAGGCAGCCTGTTCGTGAGCAGTAAGAATGTGCTCCAGCCTGTCTGAATTTTTGTATAGAGCATCGTAAATATTTAGGATGTTTCCACCCGGATATCCGAATACTTTGTCTACACCCTGTTCGAGCAGACATTCAATAACAACTTGAGCACCTGTAATTTTCATATAAACCTCGCTACCTGTTTTTAAGTTTAGGTATGATAACTGTTTTCTTATTTAATTTCAATTAAAATGAAGTTATCCATCTTCTTATTTTGGAGCCTACCTCCACCCCATTCCAGAAAATGCAGCAAAATAAGAAGAAAGGCATAACATCACGGGCTTTTCAGGGCTCCGGCTTCCGCCTCCGAACACGCTGCCGCGTGTTTTCGCTTACGCTCACCCTTACAATCCCGGCTGGTCGTATAAATTTTTACTATAAAAAAAAACACGCCCCGGAGAGCGTGTTCATATAATAAATCCCTGTATTTATCAGAAATTATTTATTCAAATATTCTACAACCAGCTGGCCCATTTTCTTTGTACCAACAAGTTTGCCTGCAGCCTTAACTTCTTCAATGTGAGAACCGGCAATGTCACCAGTGCGGTAACCTGCATCAAGAACATCATTAACAGCTTTTTCAATTTCTGCTGCTTCCTTTTCCAGACCAAAGCTGTAGCGGAGGAGCATTGCAGCTGAAAGAATTGTAGCAAGAGGATTTGCAAGATCTTTACCGGCAATATCAGGAGCAGAGCCGTGAATTGGTTCATAAAGACCTGGACCTGTACCATCACCAAGAGAAGCAGATGCCAGCATACCGATTGAGCCTGTAATCTGAGAAGCTTCATCAGAAAGAATATCACCAAACATATTGCTTGTTGCAATTACATCAAACTGACGTGGATTGCGGACCAGCTGCATTGAAGCATTATCAATGTAAAGATAAGAAAGAGTTACGTCAGGGAAATCCTTCTTTACATCTTCGGCAACACGGCGCCAGAGCTGTGAAGAATTAAGGATGTTTGCCTTATCAACTACGCAAAGTCTCTTCTGACGTTTCTGGGCATATTCAAATCCCATGCGAACAATGCGTTCAATTTCAGGGCGGGTGTACTTTTCTGTATCCCAGGCTGTATTCATATCTTCTGAAGTACCTCTTTCACCAAAGTAAATACCTCCGGTCAATTCACGTACAATAAGAATATTAAGGCCGTCACCAACAATTTCATCCTTGAGAGGACATGCATCCTTAAGCTGCTTAAACATAACGGCAGGGCGGAGATTTGCAAAAACCTTCATTCCCCCACGGAGTCCAAGCAATGCTTTTTCCGGACGAATTTCTGAAGGAAGATTATCCCACTTTGGACCACCAACAGCACCAAGGAGAGCGGCATCACTCTTAAGGGCAATATCAAGCTGTTCCTGAGGGAGAGGCTTACCGAACTGATCAATAGCTGAACCACCGGCAATAACCTTTGTGTAATTCCACTTGTGTCCGTGCTTCTTTGCAACTGCATCAAGAACATTCACAGCTTCTGCAACAACATCAGGTCCAATTCCATCACCTGGAATCAAAGCAATATTCTTTTCCATTTTGTAACTCCGTAAATAAATTTCTCCGCTTAATATAGCACTAAACAAGTTAAAATTAAAGCACCAGTGAGGAATTTTAAGAGGTCTTCTCCACAGCTGCTGACGCTGATTTTTGCAAGCAGATATTGGAGAAATTTAATTTATATGCTAGAATTCAGGTATGAAGGGAAAGATTGCTGCGCTTTTAATATTACTTTTCTTGCTCACCACCACAGCCTGTTCAGATACAAATAAAAGTTTCATTACAGACTGCTATCTGACTCTCAGCGGAAAAATCCACATCACCTTAAACTATCAGAAAGAGACCCAGGAATTTACTGACCTTTACAAGGTTACTGTAGGAGAAAGAGGCTATAAAAATAATGCCGGCTCCTACATTTCCGGAGAATCCATACAAGTTACTGCAGACGTAAGCGCTGAAAATGACCTGATTCCCGGAACTGTTTATGAAATCTACATCAGGTCCTGGGGGCCTTATATCAGGGCAAAAGCTCTTTATAAATCCGACAGAAGCTTTACAATCATAAAAGAATCTCTGCACTTAAAACCCTAACTTCCCCTTTTTCAAACACAAATATTCATATATAATGTCTGTATGAAGAAGAGAGTATTTATTCCACTAATTACAATTATTGTCCTTCTCCTTGCAGCTGCATTTGTATTCATACTTCGCAGCAGACAGTCGCTTATTAAAGAATGCAACATCGATGGAGAAAGAGTTAATCTTGTCCTCACAAGTCATTCCGGCAACAGGGATTTCAGCTCCATAAAGGAAGTAAACCTGAGTACAGTAAGTTTTTACTCAGACAGCATGAATCATTCCCTGTCAGACGTAGGAGAACTAAGCATAAAGGAACTGGACGGTAAACTTTACCTTACCGGTGATTTAGGAAATCAGGAAATCCAGTTTACAGAAGGTCAGTTCTGCGAGTTGACCATTAAATGCGATGATCTGTTTCTCCTTGCAGAACTGATTTACAATGCTGACGGACACTTTACAATTCTTTCAGAAAAAATCAAAAGATTTTAAACCAGTCCGTGATATTTTTTTTCAATATCCTTAAGGAATTTATATTCAAAGGAATCTACAAGGGCAAGCCAGGAAGCTTCTACAACGTCACAGCTTACACCGATTGTAGTCCAGCTTTCCTGTCTGTCACTGGATTCAATAAGAACGCGTACTTTGCTGGCAGTTGCACTTTTGCTGTCCAGAACGCGAACCTTATAATCCGTTAAATGAATTTCTTCAACTTCAGGATAGAATTTTTTCAAGGCAGTTCTAAGAGCTGAGTCCAGGGCATTTACAGGACCATTACCTTCTCCTGCTGCAATTCTGATTTGTCCGTCCACATCAATCTTAAGCTGAGCATAAGAATAGAGACCTTCTTCAATTAAAGGAACTTCATCACTTGTTTTGTAATAGTGAAGATTAAAGAAAGGCCGATATTTACCAATTGCCTTGCGGACTAAAAGTTCAAAACTGCCGTCTGCACCTTCAAACTGATACCCCTGATGCTCCAGTTCCTTTACTTTCTTTATGATTTCAGAAACGATTGGAGATTCCTTTGTAATGGAAGAATTAAATTTCTGAATCTTTTCAATTATCATACTGCGGCCGGCAACTTCACTCATGAGGAAAACTCTTTCGTTTCCAACTGACTCCGGTTCAATATGTTCGTAGGCAAAAGGATTTTTTATAACTGCATCAATGTGCATGCCAGCCTTATGGGTAAAAGCATTCTGTCCCACGTAAGGCATGCCCGGATCCATTGTAATATTTGTAATTTCTGCAACTTTTTTACAGATCGGGGTAAGCATCTTAAGATTTTCATCTTCAATGCACTTATAGCCCATCTTTAACTGCAGGTCTGCAATGATTGTAGAAAGATTTGCATTTCCAGTTCTTTCACCAAATCCCAGAAGAACCCCCTGAACGTGAGTTGCTCCGTTTTCTACTGCAATCAGACTGTTGGCAACAGCCAGACCAGAATCATTATGTGTGTGGATTCCAATCTTTGCCTTACTGCCGTATGCATCAACTGCTGCTTTAACTCCTGCAGCGCATTCTGACGGCATGGCTCCCCCTTTTGTTTCGCAAAGACAGAGAACTGAAGCGCCCCCTTCTACAGCGGCTCCAAGGGCCTTTAAAGCATATTCCGGATTAGCCTGATAGCCTGTAAAAAAATGTTCCGCATCAAAGATAACGTTTCTATCGTGAGATTTAAGGAATTGGCAGGTTTCCTTTATCATGGCAAGGTTTTCTTCAAGACTTACGTGAAGAATTTCTGTAGCCTGAAAATCCCAGGTTTTTCCAAAAATAACAACAGTTTTAGTTTCTGCAGAAAGAAGAGAATGGAGCTGATTGTCTTCTGAACAGGTAATCCCCTTTCTTCTTGTTGAACCAAAAGCCACAATCTCTGAATGTTTAAGTTTTAATTCCCTGGCCTTCTGAAAAAATTCCATATCTTTCGGATTAGAACCAGGATTACCGGCTTCAATGTACTTTACCCCAAGTTCATCCAGGGCTTCTACAATGTGAATTTTATCCTGTACTGAATAACTGATACCTTCACCCTGGGAACCATCCCTTAAAGTAGAATCCAGACAGTCAATGCTTACTACATTTTTTGAAAGAGCCATTGCAAACCTCGTTTTCTTTTATCTTTGATATAAAACCAGAATATATAAATGGGATTATATATTAAATTCTGCTTTAATCAAATACCAAATTAATGTACAATTTACTTCTAGTGAGGATTTATAATGAATATTGTATGTTTAGACCTGGAAGGTGTTCTTGTACCGGAAATCTGGATTGCCTTCGCAGAGGCTTCTGGAATTCCAGAATTGAAAAGAACCACCCGTGATGAACCAGATTACGATAAACTTATGAAATGGAGACTGGGAATTCTTAAGGAACACGGATTAGGTCTTAAAGAAATTCAGGCAACTATTGCAAAAATAGACCCACTTCCCGGAGCCAGGGAATTTCTGGATGAACTGAGAGCCACTACTCAGGTTGTAATTATTTCAGATACATTCGAACAGTTTGCAAAACCTCTTATGGAAAAACTGGGCTGGCCTTCAATTTTCTGTAACACTCTGGAAGTTGCTGATAACGGTGAAATTACAGGATTTAAGATGAGATGCGAAAAATCAAAACTTACTACTGTAAAGGCACTTCAGTCCTGCGGATTTGAAACAATTGCATCAGGAGACAGCTTTAACGATCTGGCAATGATTCAGGCATCAAAAGCAGGTTTTCTTTTCAGAACTACTGAACAGATTAAAAAAGACTACCCTCAGTTTCCAGCATATGAAGAGTATTCAGATTTGCTGAATGCAATTAAAAAGGCACTTTAGTATTTATGGCTGAAAAAGAAAACGAACTGAAATCTAAAATTCAAAAGCTTCAGGAACTTGTTGATAAAAGCAGCAGAATTGTTTTTTTCGGAGGAGCAGGAGTTTCTACGGAAAGTGGTATTCCTGATTTCCGCAGCAGGGACGGACTCTACAATCAAAAGTGGAAATATCCCCCGGAAGAAATAATCAGTGCACCCTTCTATTTTTCTCACACAAAAGAATTCTATGAATTCTACAGGGAAAAACTTATCATCAGGGGAATAAAACCAAATGCCGCCCATCTAAAACTGGCTGAATGGGAAGAAAAGGGAAAACTTCTTTCGATTGTGACCCAGAACATTGATGGCCTGCACCAGGCTGCGGGAAATAAAAATGTATGGGAACTGCATGGAAGCACTTTAAGAAACTTCTGCCGGAAATGCCAGAAACTTTACGACATTGATTTTGTGGCAGATAAAAAAAATGACTGTGAGGAAGGATATCCCCGTTGTCCTGAATGCGGCGGAATGATAAAACCAGACGTTGTTCTTTACGGAGAAGGGCTTGATCCTCACGTAATCGAAGGAGCCTGTGCCAGTCTGGCAGCTGCAGATCTGCTCATCATTGGAGGAACATCCCTGACAGTTTATCCTGCAGCAGGATTAATCAACTATTATCGGGGCAAGGATATTGTTCTTATTAACAGGGATCCGGGTCCGGGTGACAGTTCAGCTACACTGGTAATTCACCACAGCATTGGAGAAGTTTTAGGAGCTTTAGCGTAAACAATTGAGTTTTATGCTCTAAAGTGTTATTATTTTAAATCGTGATTCGTTTCATAGTCACGGAAGATTTTTAAAATTAAACGGAAAGAAATCATGGACTTTGTAGAACAGATTAAACAGAAGGCAGCAAAAGCTGGCAAGACAATTGTACTTTGTGAAGGAGAAGACAAGCGCGTTGTAGAAGCAGCTTCACAGATTGTTAAGGAAGGAATTGCAAAGATTATCCTCCTTGGAACAGAAGAAGAAGCTAAAAGTGTTGCTCCTGACACAGATTTGACAGGTATTCAGCTTGTTAATCCTGAAACAGATCCTAACGCTGAGCGCTATGCAGAAATTCTTTTCAATGCACGCAAAGGCAAGTTGAACAAAAAGACACAGCAGCCGGAATATGCTGATGTTGCTGCAGCAAAGGCTTACATTCTTAAGGACCGCACAATGTACGGTGCACTTATTCTTAAAGCTGGAGATGCAGACGGATTTGTCAGTGGTGCATGCCATTCAACAGCAAATACACTCCGTCCAGGACTTCAGATTATTAAGACAGCACCTGGAATTAAGACCGTTTCCTCAAGTTTCATTATGGTTGCTCCAGAAGGCGGTAATAAGTATGTTCCTGAAGGAATTGCACTTTTTGGTGATTGTGCAATCAATATTGAACCAGAAGCTGATGAACTTGCAGACATTGCAGTTGCAACAGCAGAAACAGCAAAGAAGATTGCAGGTATTGAACCACGTGTTGCAATGCTCAGTTTCTCAACAAAGGGTTCAGGAAATGATGACCGCTATTTCCAGACTGTAAAAAAGATGCAGAAGGCTACAGAACTTGCAAAAGAAGCAGCCCCAGATTTAGCATTAGACGGAGAATTCCAGTTTGATGCAGCAATTGCTCCTGAAGTTGGAGAACTTAAGGCACCTGGTTCTAAGGTTGCAGGACACGCAAATGTATTCATCTTCCCTAACATTAATGCAGGTAACATTGGTTATAAAATCTGCCAGCGCATGGGCGGATGGATGGCAATCGGCCCAATCTGTCAGGGATTTGCAAAACCTCTTAACGATTTAAGCCGCGGCTGTAACGTAGAGGACATTGTTGCTACAGTTGCAGTAACAGCATGTCAGGCATAATTCTTTTTTAGCAAAAAAAAGGCTATCCCGATAGATTCAATCAAGTGCACCCCTAAAGTTGGACAAATACAGTTCAGTTTTAGGAGGTGCATTTTTTTATTCCTCTGAAGCTTTCTGTTTTTTTGTAATTTTATTTTTATACATTTCAAAATCTGCAAGTTTAAGAACCTGATCAATATCAAAATCACCCATTTTAACAGAAGCCAGACCGCAACTGCATGTAACTTTATATTCATGAGGATTTCTTTCAGCCTCTTTTTCCAGATAAAGATTTATATTATTGATAATTGATTCTGACTCTTTTTCATCAGAATTTAACATTACAAGACAGAACTCATCTCCTCCAGTACGTGTACAGACAATATCTTTTCTGCAGCTGTTTTTAATTGCCTGACTGATGGTAACAATCGCATTATCCCCGGCATCATGACCATATGCGTCGTTAATCTTTTTTAAGTTATCCATATCAATGCAAATAACTGAAACATATGAGTCAGGATTCTGATTATTTTCCAGGCCACGGTTTATAAGATTTAACATTCCCCGTCTGTTCAAAAGACCTGTAAGAGGATCATGCATGGACATATCTTCCAGTCCTTTTCTCATACAGAAAGAACCAAAATTGTTTGCCAGAGTTGCAATCCATATTTTTAAGAAATCACTTTCTCCCTTAATGGATTCAGGTTCGTAAGCAATGTATCCCAAAGTTTTATCCCTTAAATAAAAAGGTGTAAAAGCAAAGAATACAGGCTTTTCTTCATTAAGAATATCCTCCGGAACCAGATTCTTTTTATCAAAGAGAAGGCCTTCAGGGCAGCTGCTTCCTTTTCCTGCAGCATACAAAATACGGTCAGGAATATGGATGTAATCATAGCCACTGTTTTTACCATAGAAGAAATCCCGGCTGTTTTCCACATCAGGATTAACGCAGATATATATTCGATTGACCATTATTTGTGACATTGATTTGAGAGCCCCGTGAAAAAGATCAATTGACTCTCCTGCATTAATAAAGGCATTGTTCATGGCCATAATGTCCTTATTAAAATGCTTAAAATTATAGCTGGCCTGATAGATTGCACCCACATAGTTGTGCATCACCCTGTTCCGGTTTTTAACACAACCACAGGACTCCCCTGTAATCAAAAGAGAACCTACAGTAGAAACTGCCGGAACTTCCTTACCATTCCATAAATTTTGAATTAAATTAACAGCTTTATAACCTGCCTGAATAAAATCCAGAACAATTGTAGTAACAGTCGTATCACACTGCTGAGCATCATCCGTTCCGTCAAACCCCGAAACCATAACCTGCTCCGGCACTCCAATTCCCATGTTTTCCAGATACTCAGTTACCATAATAGCCATGGAATCATTTGCACAGATTATTGCATCCGGAATCTCCCTTGCAATAAATTCCTTTGCACATTCCACAGATTTTCTCCAGAATTCTCCGTATCCGATTCTCCAGTCTTCAACAGGAATATTGTTTTCCTGAAGAACTTTTTTGTAAACTGCAAGCCTTTCTTCAGACTGAATATTGCCCTTAAATCCTGAAATAAAATCCACCTTTTTTGCACCATGGAATTCAACAATATGGCGCACAACAGATTCAAAAGCAGTAGTGTCTTTAAAAACGATATTATGTTCAAAGGATTGATTCTGACTATTTATATTTATAAAGGGAATATTGTTTTCCAGACACTTACTATGCATCAACTCAACTTCTTTCCAGTCGAGAATTTCTTCCGACAGACAGATAAGTCCCTGGATTTTTTTGTAATTGATTAAGTGAAAAATTTCAGATTCACATTTTATTATTGTAGATGATAAAACCCTGTTGGAGGCAAGCCCCGGTTTTGTTTCGAGAGAGGCAAAACATAAAACGTTGATATCTTCTTTCTGGCAGCATTCTACAATTCCTGCTATAATTCTGGACTCTTTCTGCCAGTTGTAGCCGGTTACGCACACGGCTATAGTCTTTCTCATAAAATTAATATCCTTTAATCAAGATTTTATCAACTTTATGTAATACTTTATTTTATCACAGAGAATTTCCCATGTAAAATCAATACTTTTATTATTTTGCCCCTCAATCATAAAAGAAAGGGATATCTGAAAGTTATACTTCTGCAGTTTCCAGAGCTTTCTTTAAATCAACACTCTGCCTTGTCTGACGCACCAGACGCTGAGCCAGCATCTTGCTTAAGAAGATACCATAGTGTGGATTTTTTCTAATCAAGAGTAAAAAATCTTTTTTTGGAATTTTAATCAGACGACATTCGCCAATACAAATTACAGTTGCAGTTCTCCTGTCATTCAACAGAAATGCCATTTCTCCAATAAAAAGATCATTTGGACTAAGTACAGTTGTAAGCTTATTTCCAGCATAAACAGCAAAGGAACCAGATACAATAAAGAAAAGGTCATTTGACTGATCCCCTTCCTTTACAACCACCTGCCTGTCCTGATACTGAAGGGTTTCAAATGTGTGCATTACACCAGGAACAGCTGAAGACTGATTCTGCAGGTTGTTTATAATGAAAGCTACTTCATTTCCTTTGTCATTATAAATTAAATCTTTTACCAGAGTCCGGCTTACTGCAATTCCACGACCATGAAGTTCATTTTCATCAGCCTTTTTTTCCTGAGCCTTTCTCCAGTCAAAGCCCTTTCCATCATCCTTAATGGCAAACTTTGACGTATTTTTCTGAATCATGTATGAAATACGGATCTTTCTGTCTTTATACCCAGGCTCTTTTGAACGCTGACGAATAAGATCAATCATATCATTGCCTTCCATGAGCCATGCAGTTTTTTCTTCATTACTAATTTCAAGATTTCCATGTTCAAGGGCATTTGTAAGAAGTTCATTAAAAGTCAGTTCAAGATTAAAACGATCATCGTTGGAAATTCGGTTTGTGCTGTAAAGATAATTAACAAGAAATTTCGTATAGAACTGCATGTCCATTGCATCGTTTCCAAAAACAAAAGTCCCGCATTCTTCACCGCTGAGTTCTTCCCACATACCTCTGTTAAAGAGGAATTTCTGATTCTGCCAGAGAATTCTTAGGATACGAATAAAATGGCTGACAAAATCATCTACAGTCTGAATAGTTAATATGCTGGAATCCTTGAACTCCTCAACTTCATTTACCTGTTTACGATTTTCGCAGACAGCAATAACACCGCCGTAATGCAGCCAGGTATCTTTATTGATTTCATCCAGTATTTTTTTACAGTCAATATCTTTTGAAGTAAAATCCAGAACCTTTATTTCAGGAAGTTCATAATCGATATAACGAATAATTTCATCAGTTTCTGAAATAATATCCGTATTAAAAAAAGAAGAATAAATATTGCATACATTTTTAACAGTTGCAATAACATTTTCGTTGCTTGACGCAGTCAGAATCTTTTTCATATGTCTCTCACTTTTCTAAATAATGCAGGTGTTAAAAGCTATAAATCTTTAAAGTACCATAAATATTATAACTCAATTTATTTAAATGACTAACATTTCTTGAATAATATGGAAGATTTTTCAAAAAAAATGGCCTGAATCTGCAAAAGCAAAGTCAGGTCATTACGAATTCATTTAATTATTTCTATCAGTTTGAAGAAGAGTCTTCATTCTTCTCCTTGCTGAGAATAACATTTGTAAGAATACCAAGGATAAGAGCGCAGGCAACTGTTCTAATCTGAACTTCTCCAAAATTAAGAACCATACCACCTACACCTGTAATAAAGATTACAGATGCTACAAAAAGATTGCGGTTTTTATTAAGATCAACCTTCTGGAACATCTTAAATCCAGAAACAGCAATAAATCCATACAGAGCAATACAAACGCCGCCCATTACACATGATGGAATAGTTTCAAGGAAGGCAACAAGTGGTGAAATCAATGAAAAGAGAACACAAATAATTGCACAACCCCAGATTGAAACTGTAGAAGCATTACGTGTAATTGCTACACAACCAATTGATTCTCCATAAGTTGTATTTGGACAACCTCCAAATGCTGTAGAAACAATTGTACCTACACCATCTCCAAGAAGAGTACGTGTAAGGCCAGGATTCTCAAGAAGATTCTGTCCTACAATTGCAGAAAGGTTTTTATGATCAGCAAGATGTTCTGCAAATACAACAAAGGCTACCGGAACATATGCAGCAAAAATTGTAAGAAGATACTTACCTGTAATTCCTTTTAAGCCTTCAATTCCACCAAGAAGGAATGTAAATTTTGGAAGGGCAAAGAAACCTGTAACTTCCTTAAAAGCGCTGTAATTAATTACGATAAGGGCAGGATTATTTGTTTTATAACCAATAAATGCAAAAATTGATGCAGCTGCATAACCTGCCAGAATACCGATAATAAAAGGAATAAGACGACCAATTTTCTTTCCATAAGTAGAACAAAGCATGGTTACCAGAAGAGTAATAAGTCCGCAAATAAGGGCAACCTTTTCATTTCCCCCCTGAACACTTGACTTCATCAAATCACTAACAGCATTGCCGGAAAGACTAAGTCCAATAATTGAAACTGTAGGACCAATGATTACTGGAGGCATGAGTTTATCAATCCATTTTACACCGCAGAATTTTACTACAAGTGCAATTATGATATAAACCAGACCTGCCATACAAGCACCAATAATTAATCCCCAGTAGCCCACCTTCATAGAAGCAGCGCCGGCAAATGCACTAAGCATGGAACCAATAAAAGCAAAAGAACTACCTAAAAAAACTGGCGATGAACTTTTTGTAAAAAGCAGATAAACAACTGTACCAACACCTGCTCCAAACAAAGCGGCAGAAGCTGAAAGACCGTTACCTACGATAGCAGGAACTGCAATTGTAGCTGCCATGATAGCCAGAAGCTGCTGGATTGCAAAAAGAATAACTTTGCCAAAACCAGGCTTGTCTTTAATACCATAAATTAAATTCATTTCTTACTCCCGAATATTAATTCGGGCAAAATTATACCTTCTTGTCAATTTGTAGGCAATTAATAAAAATACAAAAAAAAGAAAATTATTAAATTGATAAAACTGGAAAAGAACTGTTATAATTAAGAATGAAAAAAGTGCAATAATAAAGTCGGTGGAGTTTTATTTACAAATGAAATTTTTTTCAAAAAAGAATAATACAAATCTAATAGCCATTCTTTTTATCACTTTAGTAATTTCAATACTCGTTTTAATTCAACGATTTGACGATTTCACCTTAAAAACAAATCTTATGGCTTTCCAGAAAAGGGAAATGCAGTCAACTGTAAATAATTACATCAATGTCATTGACCACATGCGGAATGATATGATTGATAATATGGAAAAAAATGGTCTGGAATATTCTGAAGAAGACATAAAACAGGCAACTCTGACATTTATGCGCCATGTTATTCATGAAACTGATTTTGTAAACGGTGCCTACTTGTGGATTAATGAAGTCATAAATTTTGACGGCGGAGACAACTACGCAATACGACAGGTTCATGGAAATTTAAAAGACACGGAAGGAATTTTACTTTCTACTTCAACTCCTGATGCGCAGGGAAACCTTCCTTACCTGGAGGAGTTAAATGGAATAAAAGAGAATGGTGAAATTTTTTACAATTATTATTTTAAGGAATACCATTCTGACAATATTTCAGAAAAAGTTACATATGCCAAATTATATGAACCCTACAACTGGATTGTCTGTACCGGAACTTATTTGAATTCATTATATGATCCAGCCGGTGGAGTAAGTAATCACCATAAAATAGTTTTTTACACAATTTGTATAATTCTGCTTATTTTTTCCCTGCTTTTATTTACCCATTTGATTGTTTCTAACATATTAAGTTCCAGAAAACTCATTCAGGAAACTGAAGTTCTTAAAGGTAAAATTAATAAAGATTCACTCTCTGGAGCATACAGCCGCACATTCGGAAATAAACTTTTGAAAGAATATTTCAATAATTATACTACTAGCGGTAGAAATTATTCCCTTGCTATTCTGGATATTGATAATTTTAAGTCCATTAATGACAAATACGGTCATCCAATGGGAGATTGTGTAATTAAGAATATGGTAAAAACTTTCCAGGATTTACAAAATGTTGATGATCATATAATCCGCTGGGGTGGAGATGAATTTATTTTAACCTTCAGCAATATAGATGAAGATCTTGAAAAAAAACTAGGAAAATTAAATAAAACTATTGCAAATCAAATAATTATCACTGAAAAAGGTGAAAAATTCCAATATACAATCTCTATAGGAGCAAGTACTTTTAATGAAAAAGACAATACGGTTAACGATACCATTAAACGTATTGATGATGCCTTATATCTGGCAAAAAGAAATAAAAACTCCTTCTATATTATCAGATAAAAAAAAATATAAAATTACATTTTAAACAAAAAAAAGCCGGCAGCTACCTACTTTCCCGGGATTACCCAGTATCATCGGCGCAAGAGAGCTTGACTTCCGTGTTCGGAATGGGAACGGGTAT